>MDTE01013264.1_pt1 | contig 73521 bp, 78 predicted proteins | sample 811231 | NCBI WGS metagenome assembly MDTE01 (sample SAMN05326651, study PRJNA326480) | marine metagenome | isolation source: seawater | place: Indian Ocean: Red Sea | collected 2010
CAATAAATACCTAATATATAACATTAGTTATTTTATTTATGTTATTGATATAATTGTATATTTATTATATTATGACCCGTATATTTGCATCACTGATAGTCGTACTACTCCTCTTTCCTGCCATAGCTTTTGCAGAGAGTGTGGACATTGATGATTTGGTTATACGCGATGGGCTTTACTATAAAAAGTTTATTGATGAGCCATTCGATGGTGAGGTGACGGTGAAAACGTAATGTAAATTTGTTGACGGCAAAAACAATGGGCCTTGGGTTAGGTATCACGAAAATGGCCAGCTTCGAGAAAAAGGAACTTATAAGAACGGTGTGAAGGTGAATTAAGGTGGTGACCCCTACGGGACTCGAACCCGTGTTTCCGCCGTGAAAGGGCGATGTCCTAACCGCTAGACGAAGGGGTCGTCCAGTAATGCTAATTAAACTGTTCACATATAAAAATCAACTGATTCGTGTTTTAAAAATATACAATATAATAAATACACATGCTTTATCTTATGCAGGAGAAGCATCAACAAGAATAAATTGGAGATTCTTTCTTCCTCTCCAATGATTTATTCTTAAATATCCAGCAAGATTAATTAAACTATCTCCGCTAGAAAGAAGATAATTGCCAAGTTCGGTATCTACACTTCGAAAAGCGATACCCTCGATCTTTCGTCCAGTCTCACCTAAAATACTACATCTAACATGTCCTTGGCCTACTACGTTAACCTGATTTAATCGTGCTCTTGCAATAGCATATCTTGGTTCAGTATTTCCTGCACCAAAGGGGCTAAGTTGCTCTAGGGTTTCCGCAAGCTTCAAATTTAAACCTTCAACAGTTAAAACACCGTCTAAGTTTAGACTTCTATTCTCTTTTGCTAATTTCACAGACTCAGATAACCTAAGAGAAATAAATTCAGACAGCTCCTCAAGCTTTTCAAATTCTAAAGAAAATCCAGCTGCCATTTTATGACCACCACCATTTAAGACTAGACCTGCTTGCCTTGCTGCAGTGATTACAGCTCCAATATCAACTCCATGTATAGACCGGCAAGATGCACGTCCAATATTATTATCGAAAGCAATAACAATTGCTGGTTTTCCGAATTTCTCCTTTATTCTACTTGCTACAATTCCTGTTACACCAGGATGCCACCCATCACCCGCAGTAATTAAAACTGGTACCTCCTCAACATTAATCTCTCGCATAAGAATTTGGTTAATTGCAGCGTCTAATATGTCAGATTCAATATTCCTTCTTTCCTGATTGTAAGAATCTAGTCTCTCTGCTAACGCATCTGCTTCAGGTCTATCCTTTGTAACGAGAATTCGAGTTCCAAGGCTAGGTTCTCCCACCCTTCCTCCTGCATTTAGCCTAGGGCCAATAACAAAGCCTAAATGAAATGAATTTAACGCAGTTTCTATGCCAGCGACATCTGATAAAGCAGATATACCAAAGTTTTTTCTATACCCCATAACTTTGAGACCTTGCCGAACAAAGGCACGATTTAAGCCGATAAGAGGCACTACATCACAAACTGTGCCTAGTGCAACCAAATCAAGTAGCATCAATAGGTCAGGCTCACTTAATTTGGAAGCTGTAGAAAATTTTTTGTTTTTACGTAGCCTAGCATTCAAGGCCACAATAAGCAGGAAAGTAACCCCAACTGCAGCAAGCTCTCCATAACCGCTTTCTTCATCTAACCTATTTGGATTTACTACAGCGAATGCATCTGGAAGCCTAGCTTCAGCAACATGATGATCTATCACTATAATATCAAGGCCAAGTTGTTTTGCATCTGATAAGGGCTCAAACGCTGAAATACCACAATCAACCGTTACAACTACCTTAGCCCCAGCTGAATGTAGATAAGTTAAAGCTGAAGTGTTTGGCCCGTAACCTTCTTTAGTACGGTCAGGAACATAGCTAATTGTTTCACATCCAACTGACTCCAGGTAACGCAGGATCAAAGCTCCAGAAGTAGCTCCATCAACATCGTAATCACCAAATATAGCAACAAGTTCTTTATCATTTATTGCTTTCTCAAGTCTTGAAACAGCAGACTTCATATCTTTGAACTTGAAGGGGTCAGGCATTAGATTACGAATGGTAGGGTTTAAGAAATCACTTATCTCTTCATCAGGAATTCCACGCCCTACTATTGCCCTAGCAACAACCTCTGGAATTTCATTTGCTTGTGAAACTGCTATTGATGAACGAGTATCAATAGAACGATTTTGCCACACAAGTCCCGAAACGGAAGATTGCACACCTAGAATTATATCTGTATCGACGATGTCATGCCCTTGTGTTTGCAAAAAACCTCCCTCTTTACCAGCCACACCACGAAAATATTCATGCTCAGCTTGTATTAATCTTAATGTTCCTGTTGCTGAGCGCATAACTACCGAATGTGTATAAGCACCGTCCTTAAAGGTATGCACTCCCTTTAACATTGCACCATCGGTCACTCCTGTAGCTGCGAACATAACCTCTCCACCAGCGAGCTCCTCAAGTTTATAGCACCTATTGAGATCTTCAATACCCATTGATATGGCTCTAGCCTTTTCTTCATCATTTCTAAAAGTCAAGCGGCCCATCATTTGGCCACCTATGCACCTAAGTGCTGCAGCAGCCAACACTCCCTCTGGAGCACCTCCAATTCCCATATATATATCAACAGTTGGATTAAGTCGTGTTGTTGCAATTACCCCTGCGACATCTCCATCTTTTATAAGCTGTATACGTGCTCCACTTTCTCTTACTTTAGCAATTTTTTCCTCATGTCTTGGTCTATCAAGAATAAGCACCATAAGGTCGCTAATATCGCATTTTTTTGCTTTTGATAGCTCTTTAAGATTTACTATGGGAGCAGCATCTAATTCAACTAAATCACTTGGCAATCCGTCCCCCACTGCTATTTTATCCATATAAGTATCGGGAGCGTTTAAAAACCCTCCTTCTTCTGCAAAAGCCATGACTGCTAAAGCATTTGCCCCCCCTGTTGCACAGATTGTTGTACCCTCAAGTGGGTCTAGAGCAATATCCACTTTGGGACCATTTCCTGCCCCAACTTTCTCACCAATATATAACATTGGTGCTTCATCTCTCTCACCCTCTCCAATGACAACCGTACCCTCAATATCCAATGCATTAAGTGATTTTCTCATTGCATCAACTGCAGCCTGATCGGCTGCAACTTCATCACCACAGCCTATAAGCCTTGAGGCGGCACGTGCTGCAGACTCTGTCACCCTAACAGCTTCAAGAGCTAAATTACGGTCAAGAAGAATTGGTTCATCTCGGTCCATGGTTTACCTCGCTCTAAACCTCTCTAAATTTTCTCAATTCTTATCATACAAGGCTCTTCTACTACTGCAGACAGTTTACTTACTGCCTTAAGGGCAATACGAACAGCACCTTCTTTTGCATCGTGAGTAGTCAATACCACAGGGACAGCGTCACCAGGGTTTCTTGCACGCTGAATCATTGACTCTACAGATACATTTTGATCCCGAAGACAAGCCGAAATATCAGCTATAACTCCCGGTTTATCAACCAACATTAAACGAATATAATATGGTCCAACAATATCATCCATTGAGACAATATTCTTTCTTTTTAGGTTATGAACCGGAATTCCAAATGTGTGTGTATACTGCCCTCTTGCAATATCAATCAAATCACTTACAACTGCAGATGCAGTAGCATTGCCGCCAGCTCCAGGCCCTTCAAAAATTGAGTTGCCAACAAAACTGCCGTTTATGACAACCGCATTATTCACGCCATCAACACGTGCAATTGTAGATTCTTCTGAAATCATGCAAGGATGAACTCTATTTTCAATTCCAGCCAATGTTTGTCTGGCTATCGCTAATAGCTTCACTCTATATCCTAGTTCTGCAGCATAAGCGATATCTAGAGCACTTACATGCCTGATACCTTCTATATGAATAGATTCAAAGTCAGGTTTCATGCCAAATGCTAAACTACTCAAAAGGCAAATTTTATGAGCCGAGTCAGCACCATCTATATCAGCAGATGGTTCACTTTCAGCATAACCAAGTTGTTGTGCTTCTCTCAGAACATCATTAAATTCAATAGGATTTCCGTTAGAAATTGAATTATACATTCTTGTTAGAATAAAATTACATGTTCCATTTAGAATTCCAAACACACCTAATATGCTGTTGCCGGCAAAGCCTTCACGCATAGATTTTATAATTGGAATACCACCGGCTACTGCAGCCTCGAAACATAACTGGACACCTTTTTCTTCAGCTAAATTAGATAATTTATCTCCATGGATAGCCAACATGGCTTTATTTGCTGTTACAAGATGCTTTCCTGAAGATAAAGCTGCTCGAGTCAAATCAAGAGCAACCCCAGACTCGCCGCCTATTAACTCGCAGACAACATCTATATCTGGACACTCTGCCATTGTGAGAGGATCGTCTACCCATTTTACTTTAGAAAAATCAAAATCTCTTAATTTTTCTTTATTTCTGGCACTTACCATTAATATTTCTATCTGCCTGCCACAACGTTCTTCAATTATGCTCTTTTCTTTTAAGAGCAAATTGAAAAGTCCTGAGCCTACATTGCCAAGGCCAGCCACACCTATACGTAAGGACTTCAATTCTCATTTCCTATAAAATAAATTTTATATAAATTTCTGAACTAAGTGTTTTCAAAAAACAGCTCCAAAACAAAAACTAATATTCAATATATATTTCTGTTCTCTGATTCTCGCGTTCACCAGATGGCATATATTCATGGGCAACTGGCTCTTTGTCAGCCATCGCTATTACCTCAAGCTTATCTGCTGGTACTCCATGTCGCATCAAAATTTTTGCAACCACATTAGCTCGATCAACCGAAATATTAAAATTCACAATTTTTCTATCATCAATCTCTAAATCTCGAGTTCTACTACTAGCATGTCCAATAACCTTAATAGTTCCTCCAAAATCAAGACAGAGCTTACTAACTTCTTTTAAAGTCTTATGATCTTCTCCAGAAAGACCGCTAGATCCTGTCCCAAAATTTATGGTCGCAGCAAGAAAAGACACACGAGCTCCTGAAAACTCTTCTTTTAAACCAGATACTTCGTTTTGCATTTGTGAGTCGGTCCATTCAGAGTCCTGCTGAGAATTAGAAGTGAGCTCAAGATCAATCTTATCACTTACAATTGATCCACCTGACTCAAAGAAACGTTTATTAAAATTATCTCTAAAAACATCGATTTCTTCTCCCAAACCTAAATGAATTGAATCAGATTCTATATAAACGTTAGATTGCTGACTATTTCTAATATTTTCTGACCTATTAAAATTCTTAGAGGTATTTATTTCATCATTGAATGAGATGTCAGAGTTTATTAAATCATCACTGGGAGAATTACTATTTACGTCAGCTAGCCTTTGTTGCCCCGCTAATATTTCAGAATCTAAATCACCAACATCATCTACGTCAATAAAGTCATCCTCTAGATAACGACTTCTCAGGGTTTCTTCTGTATGGCGCGAATTATCTCTTACTGCTATAAGTCCCTCTTCTACCTGTGCAAGTTCCTCTGGATCAAATGAACGCCTAGAAACAGTATCACTAGAGGTTAGAATAGGGAATTCCTCATCCTCATTAATCCATAAATCATCTTCAGATTCGTATACATTTGAATTATCAAGGATCAAGTCAGAGGAATTATCTTCATCATCTCCCCACAGATATCCCGTAAAATCCAAATCATCTAGATAGTTAGTAACGTCTAACTCTTCTGGCAACCATGAGCATGCACTCAAAAAGACAGCTGGAGTTATCAATACAAATATTATTACCGCAACTCTAGGCAGTGTCCTGATTTTACGGAGAAAAGAGACACCCCGCTTAAATTTCGATTTATGGGCCATTTCCATGCGTGTCCTGCCCTGTATTTAGCTGCTAAGCTTAATGACAATATATTTCATCATTGTTCCTACCACAGATTAGCAAAACTTGAAGGTCTTTTTTATAAATTTACCTATGAATATTGAAATTATATGAGTAAAGATGCCACATACCAACATATTCTGTCTTTAAAAATCGATTAACAATACATTTCTATCTGAAATTAGCTTAAAAACCATTTATGTAAAATAAATAATTTAAAGATATTTATAATTTACCTCGGTTAAGTTGATAAAAAAACATGTAAATTATTTATCAATGTAATTTCTAGCTAATTCTTTATAATCTCTAACTATCCTTGAGATTTCATTCAATTCGAAATTGGTTATTTCCCTTACCGGCTTTGCAGGCTTTCCCAACCATACCTCCCCTGATTTGACTAGTTTCCCAGGTGATATAAGAGCTCCAGCCCCAACCCATGCACCTGTTTCTACAATCGCTCCATCCATAACAGTCGCACCCATACCTATCATACAACCGTCATGAAGTTTACAGGCATGAATAAGACTCATATGACCGATTACAACATCTTGACCAATAATTGTCTGTCCTTCTTGACCTGAAACATGGATTACGGTTCCATCCTGTATATTTGTTCCGCAACCAATTGTAATATTATTTATATCTCCACGTATAACGCAGTTAAACCATACACTTGCATAATTATTAATTTCAACACTTCCAACAATAATACTCCCCTTTGCCACATAAGCATCAGTGGCTATCTTTGGATCTATACCCTGATAACAGATTAAACTTCCATCTACTGCCATAAAAATTTTCCTCTAAAAGAGTCACGGAAAAATAGATTCGTTTTCAAGGCCTGTTACTTCATTAAAACCATACATTAAATTAAAGTTCTGCAAAGCTTGGCCTGCAGAACCTTTTATAAGATTGTCAATTACAGAAATAATAACCGCCTGATCCTGAAGCCTGCCTTGGAAAACACTGATCAAGCATCTGTTGGTTCCATGAACATTCTTTATTGATGGATTAGTACCTTCATCTAAAACATCAACAAAGGGTTCATTATTAAATCGTTTAATTAGACATTGACGAATATCATTTATATCTTGACCACTTTTAAGGTTAACATAAATTGTTGTCAGAATACCCCGGGTAATTGGTACTATGTGGGGAGTAAAATTAATTTGCACATTTTGCCCATAAGCTATGGATAACCCCTGTTCTATTTCAGGTCCGTGTCGATGAACTCCAACACCATATGCTCTAAAATTTTCATTAATTTCTGAAAATAATAAATCCTGTTTAAGCTCACGACCAGCACCACTAACGCCTGATTTTGCATCAATAACAATATTATTTGGTAAAATTAGGTTTTGCTCAAAAAGAGGTATCAGCGGTATCTGAGCACCAGTCGGGTAACATCCAGGACAAGCGACTAACTTGGCTTGACTAATTTCATTTTTAAAAAATTCAGTTAGTCCATATACAGCTTCCTCTTGTAGTTTTTTCGCCGCATGCTTCACACCATAAACAGACTCATATTTTGTTACGTTTGAAAAGCGAAAATCTGCTGACAGATCAATAATCTTAATCTTATCAGGTAAGGACTTGACAACTTCATGGGTTTTCCCATGCGGTAGACAACAAAATACAACCTCAATTTCTTCCCAATTAACCTGTTCTAATCTGATCAAATCTGGCAAGCCGGAGTTAACAAAATTTGGAAAAATATTTCCTAAAGCCATACCAGCATGGCGTTCACCTGTAAGAGCTACTGGCTTGCAAGCAGGATGGTTATTTAAAAGACGTAACATTTCTCCACCGGTATACCCACTAGCACCCAGCACAGCTACATGCACATTAGATGACATAATAATTAATCTCTTTTTTTAAAATTAACATAGCTTATTAATCCTACATATATAAGTTAGATCCAGTAATTGGAAACTTATAAAAAAGCCTAGAAATGTTTATTTCGGAACTTTTAATCATTGGTAGAATCGTATGTATAAATATATATATCTATATTCAATAAATTTCTGATATTTATAAATAGCTTTATTCACTAAATAAAAAAAGGGCTGATAAAATGCAACCCTTAGTCTATGTCTGATTTTATAAAAAATAAAATCAACGCTTAGAAAATTGGAAACTGCGACGTGCTTTTCGTTTTCCATATTTCTTCCGCTCGACTACTCTGCTGTCACGGGTTAAAAAACCACCAGCCTTTAGAGCTTTTCTAAGTTCAGGTTCTCTCAACACTAACGCTTTACTTATCCCGTGACGAACTGCTCCTGCTTGACCGGATAGCCCTCCTCCACCTACGGTGCAAACAACATCATATTCTGTTGCTCTCTGAGCAGCAGCAAAAGGCTGGTTTACTATCATCCGGAGAGCAGGTCTTGCAAAATAATTCAAAATTTCTTTGTTATTAATAGTTATCTTACCATTGCCAGGTTTTAGCCAGACGCGTGCTATAGCATCTTTACGCTTACCAGTGGCATAAGTTCTTCCATGATCATCAATTTGAGGCTCAGCTACAGAAGTTTCCATAATGCCAGTAGCTACATCACTTAAGGGCGCAAAGGCTCCAGTATTTTCTTTTTCCTCAGCCACGTAACGAGTTCCTCTTATTCTTGGGGTTTATAACTGAAAGGTCTAATACTTTGGGTTTTTGAGCTTCATGAGGATGCTCAGCACCTGCATAAACTTTGAGATTTCCTAGCTGTTGTTTACCCAATGGACCTTTTGGTATCATGCGCTTAACTGCATTTTTAACTACTGTTTCTGGAGTTTTACCAGACAATAATTTCCCCGCCGTACGGCTTTTAATGCCCCCAGGATAACCTGTGTGCCAAAAGTAGTACTTATTCTCCAGCTTGCGGCCTGTAAGCTTTACTCGTTCAGCATTTATAACAATAATGTTATCTCCACAATCCATATTTGGGGTGTAAGTAGGTTTGTGCTTACCTCTGAGACGCGTTGCAACCTCTGCAGCTAATCGACCTAAAACTACATCCTCTGCATCGATAATTAACCATTGCTTATCTAAATCAGATACCTTCGCACTATATGTCTTCATCTCTAAAACCTAAAACTTTTTGTAAACATAACAAATTAAATAAAATAACATTCGCATGTTATTTTGGCTTAACATAAATGTGATGGAATATGGCACTATTTTTCTTTATGTCAATAAATTTTACAAATAACTTCAATAGGTTGGAAGTAGGTATTATATTACCTACAAAAATTTTAAAAGAAACACCTAGCTCTTTCTTTTTAGTAAGTTTATGTTTTGTTGCTGTTAAGTTAATACGGGTATAAATTGATGACGAATACATTAATTCAAAACAAAACTAAACAAAAGAACCAAAAACCCCTACTTAGAGAAGATAATAAGGGGGTTACCTTTTTGACACTCAATCGACCAGAAAAACACAATAGCTTAAATCTTGAACTACTTAAATGCTTGCAACAAGAACTCCAAAAAATTGCTGAGAGTAAATCAATAAGAGTGGTGATTATTGCATCAACCGGAACCTCTTTCTGTGCTGGACATGACCTAATTGAATTAAAGAATATGTCAAAACATAAGGAATTAAAATCATTATTCCTACTTTGCAGTAGCATCATGGAAAGTATAACTGAATTGCCTCAACCTGTTATTGCTCAAGTTCAAGGCATGGCCACAGCAGCTGGCTGCCAACTAGTGGCTACATGCGATCTTGCCATAGCAAGTGATAATACTAATTTTTGTACTCCAGGTGTTAACATTGGTCTGTTCTGCTCCACACCAATGGTTGCACTATCAAGAAATATTACAAACAAAAGGGCTATGGAGATGCTTCTTACAGGAGAAAATATAAATGCATTGACTGCTCTAGAATGGGGTTTAATTAATCGAGTTGTTCCGCCTGATGAGTTAAAAAACCAAACCAGTCTCCTTGCAAATAAGATTGCACAAAAGCCATACAAAACAATAAAAATTGGCAAAAAAGCTTTCTATAACCAGCTAAATATGGATCTCCATAAAGCTTATATTTATACGAGTCAGATAATGGCTGAGAACATGCTTTCGGATGATGCAGAAGAAGGTATAAATGCTTTTACAGAAAACCGTGAACCATCTTGGCCTCAATCATAGACAAATGCTTTCCGAACAAACCAAAAATAATAAAGTCACTAAGTCCAAACAAATGGGAAATAGCTTTACTTACTCTGACAGTCAAATTCTAAGAATCCTTAATTCTGTAAAAACTATAGCAATAATAGGTGCAAGTATTACTGAGAAAAGAACTAGTCATATTCTCATGAAATATCTCCAGGGTAAAGGCTATAGAATAATCCCTATCAACCCAAACTATTCCGGTAAGAAAATTCTTAGCGAGGAGGTGTATCCATCATTATCTGAATGCAATCAACAGATTGATATGGTTGATGTGTTCCTAAAAAATTGTCAAATCACAGAAATTGCGGAGGAATCAGCCTTAAATAAAAATAGACTAAAAATAAAATGTCTATGGACACAACTTGGATTAATAAATTTACAAGCACACAAAATCGCCTCAGCAGCTGGTATTGAAGTGATAATGGATAGATGTCCCAAAATCGAGTATTCGCGTTTATCAAAGAAATATTAATCGGAATAAAAAACAAAAGTTTTTATAATTCGAGATTAAGGTTTATGCTAAATTCAAAGATAAACTTGTAAAATACAATAAATAACTTGAATAATACTGATGATGGAATTTTATACTTCAGATTTTGTTTTGAGGGTTTATAATTATGTTAACTTTAAAAATCTATTTACTGGATAGGTCACTCATAAAATAAATACTGTTAGAAATTAGTCTTAAATACGGAGTAATATATAATGAAGGTTATTCTGGCAGAACCAAGAGGTTTTTGTGCAGGTGTTGAACGTGCGGTTGAAATTGTTGAGAGAGCCCTTGAGGTATTTGGACCTCCTGTATATGTCCGTCATGAAATTGTTCATAACAAAAGAGTTGTAGATAACCTTAAAGAAAAAGGTGCTGTATTTGTGGAGGAACTTGATGAAGTTCCAGATGGTGGTGTCACTATTTTCAGTGCTCATGGAGTATCTGAAAAAGTCGAGAACACTGCCGAAAAACGAGGATTACCTGTAATAGATGCGACCTGTCCACTAGTTGCAAAAGTTCATATCGAGGCAATTAGATATGAAAATGAAGGTAAAGAAGTTGTACTTATAGGACACGAGGGGCATCCAGAAGTTGAAGGTACTAGTGGCCGAGTAAAGAAAGGTGTTCATATTGTAGCAACTCCAGATGATGTAGCCCACCTTAAAGTAAGCAACCCAGACCAGGTGGCATATGTAACACAGACAACTTTATCTGTAGATGATACAAGGGAAGTTATTGAAGCTCTCAAAAATCGTTATCCCAATATCTCTGGGCCTGATGTAAAAGATATATGCTATGCAACACAAAACCGCCAAGCATCAGTTAGGCTACTTGCAGAAGAAGTCGATATGATACTGGTTGTTGGAGCAAAGAATAGCTCAAACTCGAATCGTCTACGAGATCTTGGTGAAGAAATGGGTGTGCCAACACACCTCATCAATGACGCACGAGATGTAAACCCTAATTGGTTTGAAAAAATAAAGAAAATCGGCATCACTGCAGGTGCATCTGCACCCGAACTTCTTGTTCAAGAGGTAGTTAGCCGCATAAGAGAACTTGGTAATGTAGAACTTTGTATTCAGGATGGTATCAAAGAGCGAGTTAGATTTAAACTGCCAACTGAACTTGTAAAACAAGGCGAAGATGGTAAAACTCCCATTCCAGAGAATGGTAAAAATATTACCGATTCTTCATTCAATTTTTCATGATTCTTCTAAATTTAAAACTCATCAAAATGGTAATTATCTAATGTCTGTTCCAGCAATTCAAACAATTAGAGTAGGTGCTTATATTATAAAAAAACGCCTATCAGGAAAAAAAAAGTTTCCACTAGTTCTAATGCTAGAGCCCCTCTTTCGTTGCAACCTTGCCTGCCCGGGTTGCGGAAAAATTGATTATCCGAAAGAAATACTCAACCAAAGACTAAGTCTAAAAGAGTGCTTAGATGCAGTTGATGAGTGTGGTGCACCAATAGTTTCTATACCAGGTGGGGAACCACTTATACATAATGAAATAAAAGAAATTGTTGAACAAATAGTTTATAGGAAAAAATTTGTTTATTTGTGTACTAATGCACTTTTATTGGAAAAAAAATTAGTAGATTTTAAACCTTCTCCCTACCTTACATTTTCTGTTCATTTAGATGGCTTAGAGTCGGCACATGACAAAGCCGTAGACCAGAGAGGAACATTTAAACGTGCAACCAGTGCAATACGGGCAGCAAAAAATAAAGGCTTTAGAGTAAACGTAAATTCTACAATTTTCGATGGACATCCTGCCGAGGAAATTGCAGAATTCTTTGATTATGCAACTCATGAATTAGGCGTTGATGCGATTACAGTATCACCCGGCTATTCATATGAAAGAGCTGAGGATCAAGATCACTTCCTAAACAGAGCTAAAACAAAAAACCTATTTAGAGAAATATTTGAACTAGGTAAAGGACATAGGTGGAAATTTAGTCAATCAAGTTTGTTTCTAAATTTTTTAGCTGGCAATGAAAGTTATGAATGCACTCCTTGGGGTAATCCAACGCGAAATATTTTTGGCTGGCAAAAACCATGTTACCTGATTGGTGAGGGATATACTTCTACTTTCAAGGAGCTCATGGATGACACTCCATGGGACAAGTATGGAACTGGACGATACGAAAAATGTAAAGACTGCATGGTTCACTGCGGTTATGAAGCGACGGCTGTTGAAGATACGATATCAAAACCAATAAAGGCTCTATTAGTTAATTTATTGGGAATTAAAACTAAGGGGCCTATGGCACCAGAACCCGCCTACAATAATGCTAGAGAAGCCGAAGACTTACATGAAAAACATGTAAAACAAAAACTTGAAGAGATAAGAAGCACAGAAACCCCTTGATTAATATTGTAATATATTGATCACTTGGTTGCAGCTCTAAAATCTCTACCAACCCGTTTAAGATAACGCATTGCTATAGAAGTTTCCCCTGCAACACCCATCAAAGCAGGAAAATCAACGGGCCTTCGAAGTAAAGCCCATATTACACGAGCTACAGAAACTTCTCTCTCACTTCCAATTGCAGCCAACGCAGCTTCTGGAATACGTCTTTCTGCAGGATCAGATATAACCCTAATAGCAAACCATGGTAAATCAGATTCAGCACCCAACTTTGCAACAATATGACTTTCCATATCAACTGCCAGAGCACCTGTTAACAGGTGCAGATTGTTTTTTTCCGACGGTTTGGATATTGGCTTATCAACACCCAACAATAAGCCACTATCTGCATCCTCTCCAAATATATCTTTAATTTTAGAAAGCCAAATTTTATCAGCATCATATGCTACATTTTTAAGGTGCTTATTGGCTTCATTTTTGTGAGCCTCTTCGGTAAGATTTAAAGTCGAGTGAGTCATCACACTTGAAGCAACAATAATTTGACCAGGCTTATATCCTGGCTTTAATGCCCCAGCAACACCCACACTACCCAAGAGAGTTGCACCATTGTTAATTAAACCTCTGAGCCTATCGGTCCCTCTTGTCGCATCTGCAGCGGAAGTTACCACAGAAAAATTATCTGACTGTTTACCTAAGGCTCTAGCTTCTGCAGTTAAACCAGTTAAAATTCCAATTTTAATTTCTTCTGACATTTCTAATGTCCCAGACCCAGTTAATAATTTATATTTTAAATTACAAGCCCCAAATAGTACTAGACTCATTCTTTTCAATCAAACAACGATAGCGAGATAAAGCCCACAGTGGAAAATATGCACTATAACCATGATAACGAAGGTAGAATACTCTTGGAAAACCTACGGATGTATAATTCTCTTCATTCCACTTAGGACCATCTCTTTCTGCATCTATTAGATAACGTATTCCTTTGTGGGTTGAAGATGAATTAACTTCACCCGCGGCCATTAAACCTAGGAGGGCCCATGACGTTTGTGATGGTGTACTAAACTTTTTTAAAGATTCGGACGTACGTTCTGGATAATAACTATCTCCAGATTCTCCCCAGCCACCATCTGGACGTTGTTTAGACTTTATCCATTTAACTGCTGCTTTTACACAACTTGATGATTGGGGTACTCCTGCTGCATTCAAAGCACATAAGACTGACCAAGTACCATAAATATAATTTGTTCCCCAGCGTCCAAACCATGACCCATTTGCTTCTTGTTCAGCCTCCAGGAAACGAAGTGCACGCTTTACTGCAGGATGTTGAGAGTCACCTATTTGGCATAAAAAACTTAAACATCGGGCACTCACGTCTGCAGTTGATGGATCAAGTAAAGCACCATGATCAGCAAATGGTATATAATTCAAATAGCTATAATTATTATTTGAATCGAAAGCTCCCCACACACCATCTTTTCCCTGCATTCCAATTATCCAATCACGTGCAAGTTGTATAGGCTTGGCATATTTTTTAGCATCTACACGATGTAAAGCTGAGGCTACAACGGCTGTATCATCTACATCAGGGTAATAGTCATTATTATATTGGAATGCCCATCCACCAGAAATGGCATCTGGTGCACCGCTTATCCAATCTCCCCTAACATTTATAATCTGCCGATTTATTAGCCACTCCATTGTCTTTTCAATATTAGGCAGATTACAAGTAGATAAGGATTGTTGAATAGCTTCCTTAGCCTCAAGCATAGCATGAGCTGCAAGCGCCGTATCCCAAACTGGGGAGACACATGGTTGACAGTATTGCCTACCATTAATTGGTTTTGTAAGTAGCAGGTCAATTGAACGCCGAACTAATTGTCTTGTTTCGTTATCAGGGCTGTAACCCAAAGAATGCAAAGCCATTAAAAGATTTGCCATTGGTGGAAAAATTGCACCTAGTCCATCTTCACCATTTAGCCGCACTTTGCACCAATCTAGTGCCTTATTAACTGCCTTATTCCTAAAGTATTTAGGAATAAAACGTTCAAATATATGAAGAATTCTATCAACAACCAAAATAATACCACTGGAATCCATAGTTAGATGAAAGTAATTTTCTTCATTAGGTTTTCTACAAAATAATTCATGTAAATTAACACCTGTTGGATTTTCTGCCTTAGGGCGCAAAGACATAAGAATTGTTAGGGGTACTAATGTTGTTCTGGACCAATATGATATTTTACTTAGATGAAAAGGAAACCATTTTGGTAAAAATATAAGCTCTACCGGCATAGAAGGTACTGCACGCCACGGTACTTGTCCAAAAAGTGCTAATGAGGTACGAGTAAAAACATTAGCTTTTGCGGCTCCACCTGCTTTAAGAATTGATCTTCGGGCTCTAACCATATGCGGGTCTGAAGGACTGTCACCAACTAATTTTAATGCCCAATATGCCTTAACAGAACAGCTTACATCTAAGCTGCCACCTTTAAATAAAGGCCATCCACCATGCTCTTCTTGAACTGAACGAAGATATTTTGCCAGTCTCTGTTCTTTTCGTATGTCTCTTTCATTAAGAAAATGTCCTAAAATAATGTATTCTGCTGGTATAGTTGCATCTGCTTCAAGTTCAAAAACCCAATGTCCATCCATATGTTGGGCAGAGCTTAGTTCAGATGCAGCATCAGTAATTACAAAATCAAGGTCATAACTGGGAATATCTATTGGTCTAGATGGATTATAGGTGCCAAGATTATCATCACAAGACAACAGAGAATTCATTATAATAGCTTAAGCCCGCCGTGCTGCTGCGGCAGAGTTTGAACCAAGTGCAGCTAAGGCTGTATTAACAATGTTTTCAAAATCAAGTCCTGCATCTTTGTACATTCCATCAGGAGTACCGTGAGAAATAAACCTGTCCGGAAGTGTCATTGAACGAATTTTAAGACCAGAATCCAACATTCCACTATTGGCAAGATATTGCATAACATGAGCTGAAAACCCACCTACAGCACCCTCTTCAATTGTAATTAGAACCTCATGTTCTCGTGCTAAACGTCTAACTAAATCTTCGTCAAGAGGTTTTACGAATCTTGCATCTGCTACAGTGGTGCTTAATCCTCTAGCAGTTAATTCCTCTGCTGCAGCTAGGCTCTCTTGAAGATGAGCCCCAAAAGATAAAATTGCGATGTTCGTTCCTTCACGCATAATCCTGCCCTTACCCAACTCAAGAGCTCGTATTTCTTTTGGCGTTTCAAGTCCTAAACCTTCCCCACGTGGATATCTAAAAGCACTTGGTCTATCGTCTATCAAGGCAGCTGTATGAACCATATGTCTTAACTCTGATTCGTCAGCAGGTGCCATTATGACTATTCCTGGAAGTGTACCCAAATATGTAATGTCATAAGACCCTGCATGCGTTGCACCATCTGCACCAACCAAACCAGCACGATCAATAGCAAAACGAACTGGTAAACTTTGTAATGCAACATCATGAACAATTTGATCATATGCACGTTGTAAAAACGTAGAATAGATGGCAGCAAAAGGCTTCATACCTTCTGTTGCAAGACCAGCCGCAAATGTTATCGCGTGTTGTTCAGCTATACCGACATCAAAACATCGCTCTGGAAATACTGATGAAAATTTGTCAATTCCAGTTCCTGATGGCATAGCAGCAGTAATTGCCACTATTTTGTCGTCACGTTGAGCCTCATTTATAAGAGCTTCTGCAAAGACATTTGTGTAGCTAGGAGCCTTTGGAGAAGCCTTCTTTTGCTCACCAGTCACTACATTAAATTTTCCTACACCATGATACTTATCTTCGGCTTCTTCAGCAGGTTTATATCCCTTACCCTTTTGAGTAATAACATGAATAAGAACTGGTCCTGGAGTATTATCATCCCTTACATTTTTTAGAACTGGGACTAAATGATCCAGATTGTGTCCGTCGATCGGTCCAATGTAAAAGAAACCCAGTTCATCGAAAAGCGTCCCACCTGTAACCATCCCTCTGCTATATTCCTCAGCTCGCTTAGCTGCCTCTCCCATAGGCTTAGGCAATTTAGATGCAAATTGCTTTGCTACTTCTCTAAGACTACGAAAAGAATGACTAGATAAGATACGTGACAAATAAGCATTTAAAGCACCAACTGCAGGTGCAATAGACATCTTATTATCATTCAAAATAACTATGAGTCTCTCGTTTCTTGAGCCAGCATTATTCATAGCCTCGTAGGCCATACCAGCAGACATTGCCCCATCACCTATAACACAGATCACATTTCGGTTATCATGGTTTAGAGCTGATCCAACTGCCATGCCAAGACCGGCAGAAATAGAAGTAGAAGAATGTGCTGTACCAAATGCATCATATTCACTCTCGCTACGTTTTACGAATCCATAAAGGCCACCTGGTTGACGGAGAGTTCGTATTCTATCACGCCGACCTGTTAAAATTTTATGTGGGTAGGATTGATGCCCAACATCCCAAATTAATCGATCATTTGGAGTGTCAAAAACATAGTGTAATGCAGTTGTAAGTTCTACTACACCAAGTCCAGCACCTAAATGACCACCAGTTACTGAAACCGCATCTATAGTTTCTTGGCGTAGCTCTTTTGCAACTTGTTTTAGTTTCTTAACCGGTAAAGACCTCAGATCTGATGGCACTTCAATTGTGTCTAACAACACAGTTTCAGACTTTGAAGTCAGTTCCTCCCTTTTTTTCGGCATATTCATACTCACTTGCTGCCTAATTTTTATGTAACAAAAATACTACAATCTCAACTGATCTTAAAGGTATTTAAGGGATTAATTAAAACTAATGGAATTTTTTAGCAAGAAAATATACTAAAAACTAACACCGTATCTAACCCCAAAAGTATCAAGTCCTTCATTTTGGTCATCTATAGAAGCGTTAGATATATGATCTAACATAATCGAAACAGCATACTTCTTTTGAAACCTAAAACCAAATTCTAGTGACTCTCTAAACAATATCTGCATTCCAAGGTCTTTCCTACCTCTTATATCAGTGTCTAATTCACCATCATGGACTGCAAAACCTAAGCTCCCGCCAACAAATAAATTTTTACCTAAATCAAAAAACCAGTTGCCACCAAAAAAAACCTGATTTGTATTACCTTTAGTGTTTATATGCATGCCTATATGTGGTGTTGGTGAGTATATATATCTCCATATATTCCACTCTATTGGCAAAAGGCGGACTTCTATATTCAAGTCACTACCTCGCTCTTTTTTATGACCAAAAACACCGACATCATGTCCACCACCACCAATAATTATCTCTTTAATTGGATGATTAATTCTAGCTTTCTCTGCTAAAGCCATGTCTATATTTACAAGTCCGGAAATCACGGGAACCATTATAACAATAGCCATAATTACTTTTATAACTATTAATCCCAAAATGAATCCTCCTAAAATAGCCAAACCTATAAAATATCATTTATGAAGGTTTATATATCTTTTTAAAATAAATTATAAACTCTTATATTTAAATATATTTAATTATTTAGAACTAAGACCGACCTTTACATATCCTCTCTTATGAAACCATTCTACTGCATCAATAAATGCTTTGTGAGATGGCCCTGGTATATACCCAATTTTACTCTTAGCCTTTTCACTGGAAAAAAACATATTTCTCTTGGACATTCTCACAGCATCTAAAGTAATCATAGGTTCCGAGCCAAATAAACGCGCTATCAATTCACTTAAATATGCAATAGGAATTACTGAGTTGTGTGGTAAATGCAGGGTTGGTACTTTTTTGGAAGTTATGCTGCTAAGAGCCTCAAGAATATTCTTCAATGACATGTCTTCCCCCCCAAGAATATATCTCTCACCAATTTCCCCGTTTCTCATAGCCAAGATATGTCCTAAAGCACAATCATCAACGTGAACAATATTTAGACCTGTATCGACATATGCAGGCATCTTTCCATTCAGAAAGTCAATTATGATTTTTCCAGTTGGGGTTGGTTTAATATCCCTTGGCCCAATAGGCGTGGAGGGATTTACAATGACTGCTGGCAGACCATTATTCCTGATCATCTTTCTTACTTCTTCCTCAGCAAGAAACTTTGATTTTTTGTAGTGTCCAATCATATCCTGAAATTTTACAGGGGTATCCTCATCTGCAGGAATTGATCCATTGCATTTACCTAAAACTGCAACAGAAGATGTGTATACAATTTTACTCACTCCTGCCCTTAGAGCAGCTGACATTAAGTTTTTTGTTCCTAAAACATTGGTTTGATACATTTCTTTGGGTTTAGGGACCCAAAGCCTATAATCTGCCGCTACATGAAATAATGCTTGGCACCCCAACAAAGCTTGATCTAATGACTTTTCATCTTGCAAATCTGCCTCTACTCTATCCACAGCCAGTCCAGTAATATTAGATAAGACGCTTGATTGGCGTGCCATAACTCTCACATCGAATTTTTTAGATAATAATGACCTTACGACTGCAGCTCCAAGAAACCCAGTAGCACCAGTTACAAGTGTTTTCACTCTGTTGTTTCCTTTTCTTTAAGTTCATCCTCAAATGAGGATGATAATACTTTCCGATAATGCCAAAAAGCCCAAAACCCAAAAATAGGGGCACCGATTGCAGCAATAAATAAAAAGGGCATTGCACCCCCAAACCAAATTATAGGTCCTACAAGATATAGAATGTCTTCAACCTCAAAACCACAGAATCTTGGTAAGCCTGCTTGTTTTTTCTTCACTTTATTTTCAAGAAACTGGAAAAAATAAAATAACCCTGCCACTGAAACTCCAGCTGCTATTCCTAACGCAAGACCTGCAAAACCAATAGGTTCATTTCTTAAACCTAAACCAATAGAAATGAACAAAAAGGTATTTATTAACAAATCACAAATTATGTCATACCTATGACCAAATCTACTGACCCTACCTGTCGCTCTAGCAAATTCCCCATCTGTATGGTCGAGAAAATTGGAAAAAATAAACAAACCAGCACCAATATGTATCCATGGAGCTCCCCCGTAGGCTAGGAAAACGCATGCTAAGATGCCAATTAACAGCCTTAATGTTGTCAAGTAATTAGGATGAATAGCTGTGTTAGTTAAAGGAGAAATTAATACACGAGCTAATCTTTGATCCCAAGGTTCTATCAAATACCACTTTATTTCATTTTTTTTACTTTGATCCATTTATTAACCTGTTCAGAGTCATTAATATATTTAATGGTCAAATAAACTAACTTTAAAGAATTATAAATAAAAATTATTTAATTCTTTTATCGAGAATCAAAGGAAAAATAGAGATGCGTGCAATAATTCTAGCAGCAGGTCTTGGTTCACGTCTTATGAATAAAGCAGGGGAAATTCCAAAAATTCTTATAAAAGTTGGTGGTCAAACTCTGTTAGAACGTCATTTACGAATTCTCTCCGACCTTTCTATTACAGAGGTAGTAATCGGGGTTGGATATAAATCTAATCTAATTATTGATGAATTAATAAATCTAAAAAGGGAAGATGTTAAATTAGTTTACAACCCAAACTTTGATCAAGGGAGCATCGTAACACTCCAGAAACTAGCACCTGAATTACGACAAGATGGGGGTATAATAATTATGGATGGAGATGTTTTATGTGACATCCGTATTTTAAAATGTTTGATAAACTCAAAACATGAAAATTGTTTCTTGTTGGATCGTAATATTGAGGACGGTGAAGAACCTATGAAGCTAGCAATTAATAATGGATCAATTGTTGATTTTAGAAAAAAAATTGAAAAACCATGCGACTATTATGGAGAATCTGTTGGGTTTTTTAAATTTTCAACAACAACAGCAGAATCAATAGCAAAAACTTGCTCACAAATGATTTCTTCAGGTCTTCAAGAGGCATATATGGAAGAGGTAATAAGATATGAGTTATTAAAAAACCCAAAAATCTTTGCATTTGAGGATATTACAGGATTACCTTGGATCGAGATAGATTTCCCTGAGGATTTAACAAAAGCTGAAACGAAAATTTTACCTTCACTTATTATTGGAGATTAACAGTTAGAAAACTTAACGAACCATAAATAAACCTTTACAAAGAAGAGATATCTTCTGAAATTTATTAAAACGTATACGTCTATTTTCTAGCTGAAAACCATGTTTTTCTATTTCATCGAGGTATGCCTCATAAATAACCCTCATCAATATTGCTGGCCGCATATTTTTTCTCTCTGACCCTGGCAAAAATTCATCTGCAAGCTTAAATCTATTCCTTGCTACTTCTCCTACTTTTCTACAAACATTAGCAACTTCAGGTGTATTTATTAAATCTTTCGCATTTACATCTGCAATACCCTCTTGCTCAAGAAATTCAACAGGTAAGTAAATTCGACCACGTGTGGCATCCTCTGCAACATCTCTCAGAATATTAGTTAACTGGAAAGCTTGGCCTAAATGTTCAGCGAAATTTACTATTCTGGGTGATGAGTGACCAAAAATTTTTACAGATAGCAGCCCCACACAACTAGCTACTCTGTGGCAATAAAGCTCTAATTCATCCAGGGTTGGACGTGACATCATACCACTTCTATCCATTTCAAACCCATCAAGAATTTCGTGGAAAAGATCCTCAGTAAGATTAAAATTTTTGACGGGTTCTATTAGGGCTATTGTTACAGGATGATTTGGAGATCCTTTAAACAACAGTTTTACTTCATTTCTCCATGCTAAAATCAATTTTTTTGATAAGTCATTGTCATCAATTTCATCGGCAACATCGTCTGTCTCTCTACAAAAAGCATAAAGAGCAAGCATAGCCTCACGTTTATGTTTAGGGAGTAACAACATCGGTAAAGAAAAAGAAGAACCCGAATCTTTTACAATATCAGACACATAACGTTTAGGGTCTGTAAAATATGGGATAGGTAAGTCATTCGCTTTTACTACCATGAACTTACTACACCTTTTGCTCCACACCATACCCATGAAAACTTAGAAAGTTTGACTTTATTTCGCAAAGGGTCATTACGCCTAAGCTTATAGCTCAGTGCCTTTGCTAAGCGTAAAATCACAGCCGTTTCAAGACGAAGTCCACGACGCTTAATTGAGTTTGGGCTTTTATTAGCTTTTGCCAGCAGCTCATCAGTTTTGATCAAACACCTGTCAATTACCTTGCGAAGCTCTTGACTAATAAACTCTTCACCTAATTTTTCAACTTTACACCCTTCTGCTTTTAACCAATCCTCAGGAATATAAACTCTGTTATGATTCAAATAATCATTTTTACAGTCTTGTATGTGATTTAAAACCTGCAATGCGTTACAAAGAGCATCAATGCCTTCAAAATCAGCATCTTTTTCATTATGAATATCAAGCATTGCTCTACCTACAGATGCAGCAGATTTAGAACAATAGTCCATTAACTCATCCCAACTAGCATATCTATGTTTTATTGCATCTTGAATAAATGCTGAAAGTAAATCAGTACCATTAATTGGAGAGCAGCCTGTTTGTTTAAGACTGTTGTTATAAGGTATTGCCCATTCAGGTAATTTCTCAGGATCATTTGCCAATGAATTTTGGATCACTGTTAGACTTTTGACTTTTTCTTCTGAACTTAAGCTTGAATTATCTGCAATATCATCTGCTCTACGAGCAAACAAATAAAATGCATATACATGTTTCCTACAATCTCTAGGTATGAGGAATGAACCTACAGGAAAGTTTTCGTTATTTTCTGTAATTAAATCCTTTATACCATTTGTCATACGACACAAGTCCCCATAGATAATCTCATTTAACTTATTTATATAACTAGGTAATATTAACTACTGACATATTAGTTAGATAACAAGTAATCATGAATTCATAATTAATTATTAATATTAATAATATATTATAAGATACTAATTTAATTATATTTATTTATATATTCTTTTGTATATATACGCACCTCATTATCTACTTCAACAACATCTGACAAGGAATTAATTACGCCACCAACAAATTGATTCATTTGGTTTTCAACGATCTTAGAAATATCAGTTAATTTAATCTTATCTTTTAGGAAGGCTTCTACTGCAACTTCATTAGATGCATTGAGCACTATTGGCACAACGCCTCCTGATTCCAATGCATTCCTCGCGAGTTTTAAAGAAAAAAACCGCATCTCATCTGGAGGTTCAAAATCTAGTTGACTGAGCTCAGATAAATTTAGGCGTGGGGATGGAGCATTTATCCTACCTGGCCATGCCAAGCAATATGCTATAGGTGTTCGCATGTCAGGGGTACCAAGTTGAGCTAAAACAGAACCATCAACATAAGCAACTAAACTATGAATTACAGATTGTGGATGCACTAAAACTTCGATCTGATCAGGCTTAATTGGAAATAAATGATAAGCCTCAATCATTTCTAGACCCTTATTCATCATAGTAGCTGAATCGACTGATATTTTTGCACCCATAGTCCAATTTGGATGAGCCACTGCTTGAGCTGGAGTAGCTATTTCCATTTCTGCTTCTGTGCTTTTACGAAATGGCCCACCTGATGCTGTAAGTATTATTTTTTCAACACATTCCGGCTGTTCAAAATCAAACACTTGAAATATGGCATTATGTTCAGAATCTACTGGCAGTAATGTTGCACCGGATGACCTAACTTCAGAAATCATCAAATCTCCTGCACATACAAGACATTCTTTATTCGCGAGACAGACAACTGCTCCTCTGCTCACTGCGGCCATAGTTGGATATAAACCCGCAGCTCCGACTATAGCAGCCATGACAAAATCTGAGGGTGCCCTAGCAGCATCAACTATAGCTTCTGAGCCAGCAGCTGCGTTAATACCTGTACCAGATAATAAACCTTTGAGCTCTTCATATAAACTTGGGTCACCAATTACAGCCCCACTTGCTCTACATTTTTTTGCTTGAGAAGCCAAAAGCTTGACATTTGATTGTGCAGTAAGAAAATTAACTTTATATTGAGATTCATAGCGTTCAAGCAAATCTAGGGTATTCTTACCTATTGAACCAGTAGAGCCAAGAATAGTAATTGTTTTTTTACATTTATAATCTTCTGGATTTACTTTTGTCTTCATAAAAAACGCTCCTGAAAAAACAGAATCTGCGACATATACATTTTATATTTAACTTACTCATTTTTTTAGTTAAAATTATAATTTTCCGAGCCACTTCTATACCAATAATCCTGGAGTAAGCTATGTCATTTTCAGAAAAAACTTGCCAACCCTGCCGCGGTGGAATTCCTCCACTTGATGAATCAGCATCAAAACTTTTATTAGAACATACTCCTGATTGGATTCTTTGCGATAATAACACTAAACTCAACCGTAAATTTGAATTTACAAACTTTGTTAACGCATTAAATTTCGTTAATATAGTATCAGAGATTGCTGAAGAAGAAGGCCACCATCCTGATATTAGCTTTGGTTGGGGGTATTGCATAATTGAATTATATACTCATAAAATTAAAGGGCTTCATGAAAATGATTTCATAATGGCTTCTAAAATAAGCAAATTATCTGAATTAAATACTACATGAAATAATCTAACGCTGAATCATTTTGCATAAGTCAATTAAAACTTTACGTATACCGTCTAATCGATCTCTAGATTGAATCCAATTTTTTGTGATTACCAGTCTTGAATCTGGCCTTAGACGCATTCCCCTATCTAAAATTGAAACATATTTGATTAAAGCGTCTATCTCTATGAAATTATTTTCACGAAAACTAAAGACTGCTCCCTTTGGGCCTGCATCGATTTTTTCTACCCCAGCATGCCTACAAAAATGCTTTATTACTATTACTTCCAAAAGATGCAAAACTGATTCTGGAGGCGAACCAAATCTATCTGTAAGTTCCTCAATTAAATCATCAATCTGTGATTGATCTTCCATCTGACCAATACGTCTATACAAACTCAATCTAGTATGTAAATCAGAAACATAATCTTCTGGTATTAGAACAGAAACACCCAAATTAATTTGTGGTGACCACTTTTTATCATGTATTCCCTTAGAAGAATCCTTAGATTTTAAATCTAGGATCGCTTCTTCTAGCATATTTTGATAAAGCTCAACTCCAACTTCTCTAATATGTCCAGATTGCTCAGAGCCAAGCAAATTTCCAGCACCACGAATATCTAGATCATGACTAGCTAGAGCAAAACCAGCCCCCAGATTATCTAATCGATGGATTGCATCTAACCTCTTAAACGCTGCTGCAGTAATTTTAGATTTTGATGAATATGTGAGATACGCATATCCACGTAACTTTGAACGTCCTATTCGGCCACGTAATTGGTATAACTGTGATAAGCCAAACATATCTGAACGATGAATAATAATCGTATTTGCTCGAGGAATATCTAATCCAGATTCAATTATAGTCGTTGAAACTAAAACATCATAATCCCCGCGACAAAACTCTTCCATGGTGATTTCAAGGTCTTTTACATTCATCTGACCATGGGCAATACTTACTTTCACCTCAGGAACCATATTATTCAATTGATCAATTATTGACCTGATGTCTGAAACCCTTGGGCAAACGTAAAATACTTGACCACCACGCATCTTCTCCCTGAGAATCGCTTCCCTTATAACAATGGGGTCAAATGGCATAATAAATGTTCGAACAGCCAAACGATCTACAGGTGGAGTTGCCATTACGCTCATACTCCGAACGCCCGTTAAAGACATCTGTAAAGTTCTTGGAATTGGGGTTGCAGTAAGTGTTAGTATATGGGTTTCAGATTTTAATTGTTTAAGTTTTTCTTTATGGGAGACACCAAAATGTTGTTCCTCATCAACAATCACTAAGCCAAGATTTGGAATCTCAATATCTTTGTTTAGAATAGCATGAGTTCCTATTACAATATCTATTTTACCTGCAGCCAACTCACGCTTTACATAACTGAAATCTTTCATTGACGTTAACCGAGAGAGCTCAGATACCTTTATTGGCAAATTGCTAAAACGATTTTTAAAAGTCTCATAATGTTGACGACACAAAAGAGTTGTAGGCACTAATACTACAACCTGCATTCCTGCCATTGATATTGAAAACGAAGCACGAAGTGCAACCTCTGTTTTTCCGAATCCTACATCACCACATATTAATCTATCCATAGGATAACCTGACTGAAGATCCTGTATTGTTTCGTCTATGGCATCCGCTTGATCATCAGTCTCAACATAATTAAAATTAGAACAAAACTTATCGTACTCAGAATGATCAATATCAAAAACCCGGGCTCTATATGTAGACCTCTTAGCAGCTGTTGCTATCAAACCTTCAGCCATTTCGCGGATTTTTTTCTTAAGACGAGCTTTTCTAGCCTGCCAGTTTACTCCTCCCAGTCTATCAAGTTTTGCTTTAGTATCAGAAGAGCCATAGCGTGAAAGCAAATCTATATGCTCGACTGGCAAAAAAAGTTTATCCTCTCCTGCGTATATCAACTTCAGACAATCATGCAAAGCACCTCCTGCCTCTATCGTAACGAGCCCATTGTAAACACCGATACCATGATCAAGATGAACTACAAAATCTCCTTCGATTATCTCAGAAATACTCGTTAAAAAATTTTCTGCCTTTTGTTTTCTTCGACGTTGATTACGATTTAATCTGCTACCAAGGATGTCCTGTTCTGCGAGAATAACTAGATCATCAGCCTCAAATCCTTGCTCCATCGGAAGAACAGTCAAACCTATAGAACCTTTATTAATTGAAGACATTCTTGACCATTCATCTATTGTAACTATGGGTCCAATATGATTTTCAGAAAAAATACGCTTAAGCCGCTCCCTTGTCCCGGGACTCCAAGCAGCAATAATAAAATTTCTATTTAAGTTTGTGTGCTTCTTAATATATTTTCTTAATTCAGTGTATAATATATTTGGACCTTGTTTGCGCTCAGGAGTAAAATCTCTGCATTTTTTAACCCCAATTGAAATTGATTGTGAATTTTTTGAGTTTTCAGGCGTAAAATTAACAAACCTTGCTACAGACCTCTCCGACAATAAGCCATTCCATTCTTCCAAGCTAGGATATAGTTGATGTGGATTAAGTGGTTTATATATTGTAGCTCCATCTGAAACTAAACCTGAATCAACACTTTTACGAGCTTGATAAAAGTCATTTATAGACTCAATACGATCTATCAAACTTTTGTCAAATAAATGATCAAGAACCACAAGACCATTGGGTAGATAGTCAAATATGGTCTCAAGAGAATCATAAAAAAGCGGCAACCAATTCTCTATTCCTGGATACCTATGGCCTTCAGAAACAGCCTCAAATAATGGGTCTTTGTCTAACACAGCACCAAAATTTAGACGATAACCTCTCTGAAACCTCTTAATGGAATCAGCATCAAGAAAAATTTCTCCTACTGGGCCTATGTAACAAGCCTGAATTTCCTCAGAACTCCTTTGTGTTATTGGATCAAAGACCTTTATAGATTCAATTTCATCACCAAAAAAATCCATTCTTACTGGAAATTTCTGGCCAGCGGGAAAAATATCTAATATCCCTCCCCTTACAGCGTATTCACCAACATCCATGACATTGCCAGAATTTGTATAACCGCTCATTTCTAAAAATAAAATCATGTCCTCAATTTTATTTTTACAGCCTACATCGATAGAACGTGCTACACCCTTTAGAGCTGCTCTAGGGGGCACCCTCTGGAGAGAAGAATTTAAAGTTGTTAAAATCAGTGTTGGTTTTTTCTCTTCCAATTCCAACAATTCGCACAAGGCCAATAAACGCTGGCTTACAATATCAACACGTGGAGATATTCGATCAAATGGCAGACAATCCCATGCAGGAAATATAATTTTGTGTAATTTAGGTTCAAAAAAACTGATACTCTCAGAGAGCATTCTAAGTCTAGAATCATCCCTTGATATATGAACAATTGGCTTGCCGGATTTAGCCGAGTCAAATACTAGCCTACTCAACCAATAGGCATCAAAACCCTCTGGAATACCACTAAGGTTCTTTATCTCTTTCTTATCTAACCCACACTCGGCTAATGTAAACATTTTAGCGAGTTCAAGTTAAATCTCGTTTAATTACAAACGAGCGAATTTTATTAAGAGTTGTGGTGTTATATTCTTCTGGAACATTGACGCCCTGAACTATCCATTGATAAACAAGCGGGTCATTTCCTATTCTTAGCAAATTTTCCAAGTCTTCAACTTCTGACTTAATAAGCGAATCAGAATACTTTTCAACAAATGAACCAAGTAAAATATCCGTCTCTTTAGTCCCAGTGTGTGAAGTTCGATATCTAAGTCTTTTTAATCTTGTTTCTAGGTCAATAGTCATAAGTTAAATTCCAAATTAGAATATTTATGTATATGTCAGCCTTACTAACTGTTGGCAAGTCGTGCGTTTACAATTAGCCTCTTACTATCATGAGACCTAACATTTTAAACCCTCTTTTTGCATCCACCGAGACTATTTCGGGCGTTGGGTCACGTACGTGCTTTCAGTTGAAAAAACTTTTAGGTAATCGTGTAATTGATTTAGTATTACATTTTCCAACAAATATCACAGAACGCCAATTTATTCCCACAATTATTAAGGCAACTCCCGGGAAAATTGTAACTGTGAACATAACTGTAAAAGGTCACCAAAGACCCTTCCACTCGAAACAGCCCTACAGAGTGCAGTGTGAAGATTCTACTGGACATCTTGATTTAGTATTTTTTCGATCTAGATCTGACTGGATCTCTAAAGTGCTACCTATAGGAGCGAAAAGAATAGTCAGTGGATCAATTGAGTCATATGGGAAAGGTTTGCAGATGGTACACCCAGATTATATTGTCTCTGAGGATAAAAAAAATTCAATCCTTCCTATTGATCCAATATACCCTTTGACTGACGGATTAACCTCAAAACAGTTAAGACGTTTTATTGAAAATGCAATGGAAATTTTACCTGACCTCCCAGAATGGCATGATATATCAGTAATTCAGGATAATGCTTGGGAAAGCTGGAAATCTTCAATCCTTAAAGCTCATATGCCAAAGTCTGAGAAAGATTTATACCTAAATGCAAAATGGAGAGAAAGACTCGCTTATGACGAACTCCTAGCAAACCAGCTGGCAATAAATATCCGATCAAAAGAAAAATCCAAATTAGGCCATTCAACCACTCCATCAAAAAGATACAGAAAGAAGGTTCTATCGAATCTTAGTTTTTCACTTACCCCAGATCAAAATAATGCCCTCAAAGAAATTGATAATGATATGGAGAGTAAAAATAAAATGGTAAGGTTATTACAGGGTGATGTTGGAAGTGGAAAAACTGTCGTAGCACTCTTAGCAATGTTAAATGCGGTTGAGTCCTCCAAACAGGCCGCACTCATGGTACCAACCGAAATTCTAGCTAAGCAACATCATGAAAATTTTTCAAAATTTTTAGAAGAGACAGATATAAAATGTTCCCTCCTTATAGGACGCCTAACTGAGGGCAATCGTCAGAAAATTATCTCGAAACTCGCTTCCGGAGAAGTTTCCCTAATTATAGGTACTCATGCTTTATTTCAAGAAGACGTTAAATTTAACAATCTTGGTATCGTAGTAGTTGATGAGCAACATAGATTTGGCGTTGATCAACGTTTATCCCTTGTCCAAAAAGGTAATGATGTAGATATCTTAGTTATGACAGCAACACCAATCCCTAGAACATTATTATTAACTGAATATGGTGATATGGATGTGTCACGTTTGAATAATCGTCCTATAGGTCGAGGTTTAGTTAGCACAAAGGTTTTACCAATTGAACGTCTCATTGAAGTTGAAAATGCAATTAAACGTGCTGTAAATAAGGGTGCCAAAGTTTATTGGGTATGTCCATTAATTGAGAATTCAGACAACAATGAACTAGGAGCAGCACTTGAAAGATATAATAACCTTCAATCTATATTTTATGATAAAGTAGGATTGATCCATGGTAAGATGAACGGGGACGAAAAAGACAAAGTCATGTCATCTTTCAAGAATGGCTCCCTGAAAATATTAGTTGCAACCACTGTAATAGAAGTCGGCATGGATATTCCAGATGCCACCGTAATAGTAGTAGAGCATGCCGATCGTTTTGGTCTGTCCCAATTACATCAACTTAGGGGACGTATTGGCAGAAACAACAAAGATGGAACTTGCTTATTGCTCTATAAAACCCCCTTAAATGAATATTCAAGAGAACGGTTAAAGATAATTCGACAAACAGATGATGGTTTTGAAATTGCTGAACATGACCTTAAAATTCGGGGTGCAGGAGAAATTTTAGGTACCAAACAAAGTGGATTTAGCAAACTGCGAATAGCCGATCTCAATAGCCATGAAGAACTTTTGAAACTAGCCAACAAGCAAGCTAAAGAAATTATAGAAAGTAGAGAACTTGAGACAAAATCAGAAAGAAGCGAAGCTCTAAAACTTTTACTTAATCTATTTGAAAGAGATCAAGCTGAGAGTAATCTAAGAGCAGGATAGAAAGTTCTTTTTTTACTATTCGTCCAATTGTTTTATATTTTTATCAACTCCATCTGTTTTATGATCGGGTGGTGAAACAATTCCTCCTGATATAACTAACTTAACACCCTCTTCAACACTCATTTTTAAAATCTTACAATCATCACGAGGTACAAAAAGTAGAAACCCAGAAGTTGGATTAGGGGTAGTTGGTATAAAAACGTTTACCATTTTTTCATCAATAATTCTTTGAACCTCACCTCGGGTAGGTCCAGTAATAAATCCAATAACCCAGATTCCTCTTCGTGGATACTCTACAAGTACTACTTCACGAAAAGCATTAGCAGATTGTGCTAATACAGCATCAAAAATCTGCTTAAAGAGTCCATAAACAGTTCGAACAACTGGAAGCCGATTTAACAAATGCTCACCAAGTCTAACCATATATCGGCCTAGGAAATTTGTTACCAAAGCACCAATAGTCGTAAGAACTATTAATACGATGATAACTCCTAATCCTGGGATACTATGACCCAAAACATTAGATGGATTGTAATCTAACGGAATGAGAGGAATGACAGTTCTATCAACAAAGTCCACCAATAACCAGATAAGCCAAGCAGTCAGCCCAAATGGAGCAGTGACTAGTACGCCTGTGAAGAAATAGGTACGAAATCTTGCCATTAAGCCACGCTTAGGTGCAGGCTTAATTAACTGTATTGCAGACTGTACTGTCTCAGCCTTTTTTGCATTTTTATCTTCAAGAGTAATTTAGTATCTCCTTTAGAAATAAGGATACGTTAGTATAGCACCCAGATATAACAGTCATCTGGAAATTGTCTAGATACACAATATAGTAATAATTTATATACTTATCTAAAATAAACTGAGATTTTTCAGCATAAACTCCAGTAGAATGTTTTATTTTAAAGAGATATATATCTCTGAACGTTCAAGTCTTACAACCACGCAAGGTATTTCTGAAACTTTAAGTGCCACACACGCTCTTTTTGCTGAAAGGAGTTTTAAACCTGAAAATCTTGCTCTGTATAATACTATTCCATTTTTTAAAGTAACTGATGTTACAGTTGCCACTCCATTCTCTAGGGTTTGAGCAGCAACTCTACCTGCTCGACGGAGTATTCTTGATGCTGAATTTTCGTTTCTAAAAGCTCCAACCTGAATAGCCCAATGCCCTTCTAATCTGGTCAAGATCGTTTTATCCTTATCATGAATTTGATCAGTTTCCTTAAGAGTTTTTGCACCTTGCGATAAAGGTCTAAAATGTGGTAACGGCACTTGGGCAACTTTTGAAAGTTTCCTCTCTCGATCATATTCAACTATTCTAGAAAAACCCTTATCAAGAAGGTCTTTCATATGCCTATCACGTCTCTTCGCAGTCTTCCCTCCAAAAACAACTGCAATGATCCTTCTCCCGCTTCGTTCTGCAGATGCTACCAGATTAAAACCAGATGACCGTGTGTAACCTGTTTTAATTCCATCAACTCCTCTATAAAACCCTAGTAAATTATTATGATTCTTATGTTTTATGCCTCTAAAACGAAAGTTCTTAGAAGAGAAGAAATGATAATATTGGGGAAAATCATTGTAAATAGCAACCGCTAGAGTTGCCATATCTCTTGCAGTAGAAAGTTGGCGTCTATTAGGTAAACCCGAAGCATTTAGAAATGTAGTCTTTTTCATGCCTAAAGACCTAGCCCTAAGAGTCATTTTCTGAGCGAATTCCCATTCTGTCCCCCCTAACGCCTCAGCTAAAACAGTTGCTACATCATTAGCAGATTTAGTAACTAGTGCTAGAATCGAATGCTTAACTGAAATTGTATCTCCACGTTTAAGTCCAAGCTTAGAGGGTGTTTGACCTTCTGCACGTTTACTAACTTTGAGACGAGAATTCATTTTTAACCGACCAGTCTCAAGTGCCTCAAATGTCATGTAAAGAGTCATGATTTTTGTCAATGATGCTGGAAAGTTTCGTGTGTCTGCATTCCTCGATCTTAAAACTCTTCCATTGTCTGCATCAACAATAATTGAAGCATAACCAGCATAACTCTTATTGGACAAAACAAATTGGCTCCCAGCTACTAAAGCAAATGGAATTAGGATAAATATAAATAATTTCAAGCTGTAGTTCTTCAATGAGATCAAGGCCTCACCCCAGTATATAATTAGATAAAAACAGATAAACGAATCTAATATCCCTACTTTATGGAATAAAAAAGAATCAGGCGTCAATAAAAGAAAGTTCATTCATAATAAATTATGACCAGAATTCACTAATTTATAACTTTTTCACAATGAAGAATTGCCTCATTCGGGCATGCTTTTTCATATGCTGCAGCTGCACTAATGACCTTTAAATCATCAAAGTTATTGCCTATAATTTGCATACTTACAGGCAGTCCATCATCGGCAAGGCCACATGGAATACTGGCAGCTGGTTGCCCTGTCAGGTTAAATGGGTAAGTAAATGGACTCAAATCGTCCCAATTACATCCTCCCGATATAATCCTGTGATCATTTTTATGCATTAATGCAGTTGTAGGCATCGTTGGGGTAATAAGCAAATCATATTTTTCATGAAAAGAGCGCATGCTTGATGTTAATTCAGCTCTAGCATTGGAGGCTTCTAAAAAATCAGTCAAGGTTATTTTCTCTCCGATTTTGGAAACCTGACAAAGACCAGGCTCTATGAGCAATTTTTGTTTATTTGTAAAGTTTCGAAGTAAACTTGCAGCCCCCACATACCAGTGTTTTCTGAATATTTCTTGAGGATTACTAAAAGCAGGATTTACTATCTCAACTCTAGCACCAAGCGACTTAAATACTTCTACAGCTTCTTCTACCTTGCGCGCGACACATAAATCAACACTCGCATAGCCCAAATCAGGGCTGTAAGCGATACGTAATCCATTAACACCAGAATTTAGAGAATAGATATAATCTAACTGCTGATATGGTAAAGAGAAGATATCTCTATTATCAGGTTTACTAATTATCTCTAACATAGCAGCTGCATCTGAAACACTTGTACTTATAGGGCCTACATGAGCTAACGAACCAAAGGGACTTGGGGGATATAGTGGTATTCGGCCGGCACTTGCTTTGAATCCAAAAACACCACAATAAGCTGCCGGTATACGTATTGATCCACCTCCATCAGTGCCAAGATGCATTAGCCCTATCCTTAATGCTGCAGCAACAGCAGCACCTCCGCTTGACCCACCAGGGGTTCTCTCTAAACACCAAGGGTTCAGAGTTACCCCTGTCAGGTGACTATCGGTGAGAGCCTTCCAGCCAAATTCAGGGGTAGTCGTTTTCCCAATTAGAATAGCCCCGTTCTCATTTAGTCTTTGAACACAAGGTGCATCTTCATCCCAAACTTGATCTTTATCAATGAGTAAAGAACCTCTTAAAGTGGGCCATCCCTTTGTTAGAATAAGGTCCTTACACGAATAAGGGATCCCATCGAGTAAACTTTTTGGCTCTCTGTTTGACCAACGTTTTGTTGATTCATACGCAGCTTTCAATGATTTATCAGGATCCCAAAAACAGAAAGCATTACAAGCTATATCGAGCTCTTCTAATCTTGCAAGAGTGTTTTCAACTACATCTATAGGTGTCAAATTACCTGATGCATATAACTTGTTTATTTGCATTATATTCTTTGTGGAAAGTTCATTAATCATGATTTTACTAAATCAAATCTGGTAAAGTAACTTTACTTTTCGAGAGATAATACAATAATTCTGACTTGATCTCTCTTAATGTCTGAATATCTTTCGCTTCACAGCGTGCTACTAGTACTGGCTGGGTGTTTGATGCACGTAACAACCACCAGCCTCCATCTTTAGTGACTCTAACACCATCTATACTTAATACATCTGCACCATTTTTTTCTAGATTTCTAGCCACTTCTGAAACTACTGTGAACTTTTGATCATCTGGGCAATCAAATCTAATTTCTGGTGTATTAACCAACTTAGGTAAACTATCGTATAGTTGACTCAAGGAGCTATTTGAATTTTTCAACATGGCTAACAATCTCAGTGCAGTATAAATAGCATCATCAAAACCAAACCAGTGATCGTTAAAAAATATGTGCCCACTCATTTCCCCTGCTAAAGGAGCAGACAGTTCAAGCATTTTATCCTTTATGCATGAATGACCAGTTTTCCATATAATTGGCATTCCTCCTAAACGCGAGATTTCTTCAAAAACTACCTGGCTTGATTTAACATCAGCTATAATACTTCCACCTGGATAATCAACCAATACGTCTCTAGCTAGAAGTGCCAGCAATTGATCACCCCAAATTATTCTCCCTAATTCATCTATGACACCAATTCGATCCCCATCACCATCAAAAGCAAAACCTAAATCGTAGTTCTTCTGTTTAACAATACTTATAATTTCATTAAGGTTTTCAGGTATTGTTGGATCTGGATGATGGGATGGAAATGCACCGTCTATTGACCCATTAACTAATATATGCTGACCAGGTAGACGGTCTATTAGAGTCTTTATTATTTCTGCAGTTGCACCATGTCCAGGATCCCAAACAACCTTATTCGGCAATAAAGAACCACATAAATTCAATAAGGATTCAATATACGCACCAGATAAGTCTTTCTTAACAATACTGCCCTTACCCTCTAGAAAATCCTGTCTTTCAACAATCACACCAAGTTCTTTGATAGAAGGTCCATAAAAAGGCTTGCCATCGACAACAAATTTAAAACCATTAAATTCAGGGGGGTTATGAGATCCTGTGATCATTATTCCTGCATTAGAGGCCAAATATTCCACAGTAAAATATAGAAGTGGTGTAGGTCCACATCCAATTTCTATGACCTCACAACCTGATACGCATAAACCTTCGCAAAGAAAGGATGAAAACAAGGGAGAACTATGACGTCCATCATAAGCTACTACAATCTTAGGTGCAGTAATTTTATATTTTTTATTTAAAATAGTCGCCATGGCACGACCAATTACGAAAGCATCATTTTCCGTAAGAGTTTGACCAACCAATCCTCTTATATCATATTCACGTAATATAGAGGGGGCTAGTTTATATTCACTCTTATTAAGACTAACCATTAGACTTGTTTATTTTTCTGTCTTTGGCAAAACATCTGGCCTTCCAATGCTATAATAGTAGAAACCTTCTTCTGACATTTCTTCTGGCCTATATATATTCCTAAAATCTACTAATATTGGTTCCTTTAAAAGAAGTTTGATACGTTTTAAATCAAGAGCCCTAAACTCATTCCACTCCGTAATAATTGTAACTACATTTGCATCAACCATCGCTTCGTAAGCTGTACTACACCAAGTTACATCATCAATTATTGATTTAGCCTCTTCCATACCCTCAGGATCATATACCTTAACATTCGCTCCCCTTACAACCAAATCACGGATAATATCAAGACTTGGACTTTCTCTAATATCGTCCGTATTTGGTTTGAAAGTAACACCCAAAACTGCAATTGATTTACCATCTATACTCCCATCACATGCAGCTACTATTCGACCTGACATCTGTGCCTTCCTATCCTCATTAACTTTAACTACAGCATTAACAATATGGCTTGGAGTATTATTATCTTCAGCGATACGGACAAGTGCTCGTGTATCTTTTGGAAAGCATGACCCCCCAAAACCAGGGCCAGCATTAAGAAATTTTTCGCCAATCCGACCGTCAAGCCCAATACCCTTAGCAACGTCCTGAATGTTAGCACCAAGAACTTCGCATAAATTTGCAATCTCATTTATGAACGAAATTTTTGTAGCAAGAAAAGTATTTGCAGCATATTTTATAAGTTCAGCAGTTTTAGTGTCGGTAAAAATAATTGGTGTTTCACGAATAAATAATGGCCTATATAAAGCAGACATTAATTCTTTGGCACGATCAGAATCAAGCCCTACTACTACACGATCAGGCCTCAAAAAATCGTCAATAGCAGAACCTTCACGTAAGAATTCTGGATTGGATACAACATCAAAATTAGCATCTGGCCGCATTCTTTTGATAATCTGTGAAATTTTCTCACCAGTCCCAACTGGGACTGTACTTTTTGTTACTATCACAGTGTAATTATTGATTGACTCCGCAACCTCCTCGGCAGCAGCCCAAACATAAGATAAATCTGCGTGACCATCTCCACGCCGGCTTGGGGTACCCACAGCTAACATTACAATATCAGCTTTTGAAACAGCATCTTTTAGATCGGTGGTAAATGTGAGTCTTCCAGAACGTGTATTATTTTCAACTAATGCGTCTAAACCAGGTTCATATATAGGAATATGTCCCTCTATTAAACCTCTGATCTTTTCGTCTATCCTATCAACACAGGTGACATTTATACCAAATTCTGAGAAACACGCAGCAGATACCAGACCAACGTAACCAGTTCCTATCATGGCCACTTTCATAAGCAATAACCTCAGCTATTTTGTTAGTATATAAATCGCTTTATCAAATCAAATACGAGAATTGAAATCTCTCAATATATTTGCAATCTCATCACGTAAATCCTCTCTATCCATGGCTAAGGAAATATTTGCCTCAATAAGGCCGGGTTTACTTCCACAATCAAAACGCTGTCCCTTACACCTTAAACCGTATAAATTCATATCTTCAATTAAATCAGATAAAGAATTGGTAAGTTGTATTTCACCACCAATGGAACTCTTCTCTTGACCCAGTAGCCCAAATATTTGTGGCTGAATAATATATCGTCCGATAATAGATAGATTTGAAGGTGCATCTTGAGGTAATGGTTTTTCTATCATTCTATCTATTTTAACGACTTTTCCGTCGTCTTCTGAATAAGAAACGATCCCATATTTATAGCTTTTCTCAATAGGTATTTCGCCTAAGCCTATTACACATCCCCCACGTTCCTCATAAACTCTTATAAGTTGTAACAAACATGGAGTTTTTGAACAAAAAAGTTCATCGGGTAAAATCACAGCAAAGGGATCATCACCAACTAAATGTCTGGCACACCAAATTGCATGCCCGAGCCCCAAAGAATCACTTTGTCGAGTAAAAGAAAATGTAAGATTTTTCAACCCACTTTCTTCATCTAGATTATTATCTTTATATTCTAATACTTTGTTTTTAAAGTATTCTTCCACATAATCTTCAATGCTACTTTTACCCTTCCTAGTAATGAATATAAACTCCTCAATACCAGATAACCTCGCCTCCTCAAGTGCATAATCTATTAATGGCCTATCGACAACAGGCAGCATCTCCTTAGGAGTTGCTAGTGTTGCGGGATAAAAACGCTTACCCAGACCACCTACAGGGAAGATAGCTTTCTTAATTGAACGAGTCATATTATCTTGTTCCATCAATTATTTCGTATTTTATGAATTTAAAAAGACAGATTATCTGAGGGGCACCTGCCTGTCACTAGCTACTGTTACCTTATACCTAATAGCAGTATGGGTTAATCTTTTAGCAATAGATCTTTTGCTCTATTAATTTGTGATGCTAGATATTTAGACCCTCCTTGGTCTGGGTGGACCTTCTTTAGTAATTCTTTGTGCGCCGCCTTAATATCTGCATCAGAAGCATCTTTATCTAATCCTAAAATCTCCAAAGCTTGTTCTCTATTCATATTATTATCACTAAAATCATTTATGTTTTCAGTTTCTTTATGGTCGCTTTGTTCTGCTCCTCTGTAAGTAGAAGCTACTATTGAAGGAATCAAAGAAAAAGCAATTGGTATTATAGAAAAATACACCTTACCCGTTACACCAAGAAATATTGCCACGCCTACACATAAAAAAATAAACAACAATTTGAGAATTCTAGCGATTCTACTAGCACGAGCATTAACAAACCAACGACTTATTATCACAACAACAACTAGTAAGAGAATACCTACAACTACATAATATAACAAAGAACTATTCCTTAGTTATTATAAAACATTAATCAGTCACACTATTTAAAATACTTCAATATAACTCAACCATCATTAATTAAAACAACCCTAGACGCCTTAACTCTATAGCTAAAGATTCTGGAAGATCGTATGGGATTTGATTTCCATTCACCTCCAGGTCAGGAGGGGACTGCTCTTTTGATAAGTAACGCCAACCTTGGTGAGGCCTCCTAGGAGTTGGGATAGTTGGACACAATATACTATCTAAAATTATTTTAATTTTTTTTTTATTCTTACTTTCTGAGCTCTTATCTTCTATACTCAGGATTCTTTGCCTTGCCCTAATCTCACGCTTAATAATCCAGTACATTGAACCGCCAGCTAAGATTTCATCAGCACGACGAGGGGCTAAACTTGTTAAGCTCAAAACACGGCCAAATCTTTTCTTACATTCAATTTGTTTACACTTAAGCTGCTCAATATTTTCAACACCTACAGCGTATTTAACAATATTCAATACCATAACATCCGCACTAAGATTAGTTCCAATCTGCTTTTCGCTTTTCTTGGAATGCCAAGAGTCCCTCCTGCCCCTCTTCAGAAACTCGGACCCTTGCAATTCTTTGAGCTAGTTCTTCCTTCAATTCTGGATCAAATACTCTCCCCCTAGATAATCTCACCAGCATTTTTGCCTCTCTTTGGGCTTTAGGGCCACCCTGCATTAGTAAGTGAATATATTCTTCCGCTTTTATATAAAGATCATCATTTCTCACTACATCCTGCACAAGCCCTATTTGACAAGCCTGATCTGCAGAGAATCTTTCTCCTGTTAAAAAATAACGCCTTGCATAACTCTCACCTATTTTGTTTATAACAAAAGGACTAATCACTGAAGGAATAACGCCAACACGAACCTCTGATATGGCAAAAAATGCTGTTTCAACCGCAATAGCTATATCAGTTGCTGCCACCAAACCGACCCCACCGCCCAATGTACCTCCCTGCACCAAAGAAATTGTCGGCTTGGATAAATTATCAAGAGCTTCAAGTAAATTTGCAAGTGACTCAGCATCTTCTTTGTTATCTTTTTCAGATGCCATGCCCATTCTTTTCATCCACTTTATGTCGGCACCTGCACAAAAACTTTTTCCTTCTGCGGCAATAACAACAACACGAACCTTTTGATTATTTTCTATTGTAGTAATTACTTTAAAGAGACTAGAAACAAATTCACCATCAAATGCGTTATGAGCATCTGGACGGTTAAAAGTAATTTTCGCAACTCCTCTTTGGTCAATATCAAACAATATAAGATTTTGAGTCATATATTAATCTCTTAATTACATTCTAAATACACCAAAACTGGTTTTTCTAATTAATTGGCTCCTAGCAACTTTTAAAGCCCGTGCTAGAACATATCTTGTATCTTTAGGATCAATGATACCATCATCCCACAAACGTGCGGATGAATAATAAGGGCTACCCTGTTTGTCATATTGAGTAATGATTGGTTCTTTAAATTTATCCTCTTCCTTTTGCGACCAAGTAATTCCATCACCCTCTAACTTATCACGGCGAATGTGAGCTAGTACACTAGCAGCTTGTTCACCACCCATGACCGATATTCTCGCATTTGGCCACATCCATAAAAATCTTGGTTGGAATGCACGACCACACATACCATAATTACCAGCACCAAAACTACCCCCAATAATCACTTTAAATTTTGGTACTTCTGCACAAGCTACAGCCATTACTAACTTTGCACCATCCTTAGCTATACCTCCATGCTCATATCGTTTTCCTACCATAAAACCTGCAATATTCTGCAAAAAAACAATTGGGATTCCTCTTTGACAACAAAGCTGAATAAAGTGCACACCCTTCAATGCAGACTCTGAAAACAAGATTCCATTATTTGCTAAAATGCCAACTAAATTTCCATCAATATTAGCAAATACACATACCAATGTTTTTCCATAACGAGGCTTAAACTCATCAAATTTGGCATCATCTACTAACCTGACAATTACTTCCCTTACATCAAACATTTTTCGAAGGTTACTTGGAACTACACCATAAATTTCATCCTCTTCAAAAAGCGTATTTGACTGAATAACGTTATTTTCAACATCATTATATTGTCTGAGTCGACTGACTATATTTCTAGCTTTATCAATTGCATCTTTATCATTATCTGCCAAATGATCAGCAACACCCGAAATACGAGTATGCACGTCTGCCCCACCAAGTTCCTCAGAAGAGACTTCTTCACCAGTAGCTGCCTTAACAAGAGGGGGGCCACCTAGAAAAATTGTTCCCTGATCCTTTACTATAATAGTCTCATCCGACATAGCCGGCACATAGGCTCCACCTGCTGTACATGAACCCATTACAACTGCTAATTGTGGAATTCCTTCTCTGGACATAATAGCTTGATTATAAAAAATTCTTCCAAAGTGATCCCTATCTGGGAAAACCTTATCCTGATGGGGTAAGTTTGCTCCGCCTGAGTCAACAATATAAATACAAGGCAACATATTTTCTGATGCGATTTCTTGAGCCCTTAGGTGTTTCTTAACCGTCATAGGGAAATACGTACCTCCCTTTACAGTAGGATCGTTTGCAATAATCATACAATCTATGCCTGAAACTTTGCCTATACCGGTAATTAATCCAGCCCCCGGGGCAACACCATCGTACATTTCGTACGCTGCTAAATGCGATAATTCTAAAAAATGTGAATTCTGATCTATAAGATTATTAATTCTATCTCTGGGAAGAAGTCGGCCAAGTTGCGAATGTCGATCTTGTGCAACTTTTCCTCCTCCTAAACGTACTTTTTCTAACTTGTCATTTAAAATATTCACAAGCTCGGACATAGCACTTTTATTATCTACAAATTCCTTAGAATTTTTATTTATTTTAGAATCAAAAACCTTCATATAAACCTCTAATATTTACTATTCCTAACTTACATTCTAATGGTTAGTATTTAAACAATTCTTTAACATGCCAATTATAATTACTGAAATTAGATATGACATTACCATCACTATCAGAAATACAAGATGCTGCAAAAGTTATATACAAAGTAATGCAACCCACACCTGAACTTGTTTGGCCGTTACTCTCTGAATTTTCTGGTGCCGAAGTCTGGGTAAAACACGAAAATTTCACCCCTATAGGTGCTTTCAAACTTCGAGGAGGGCTAACATATCTAGACTTTATCAGTAAAAACCCAGAGATAAAAAAAATAATTACTGCAACCCGTGGGAATCATGGCCAGAGTATAGCATTTTCTGCAACATTATATGGCATAGAGGCAGAAATTATTGTTCCAAATGGAAATAGTAGCATAAAAAACTCAGCCATAAAAAATTATGGAGCTAAGCTAATCGAACATGGTAAAGACTTCCAGGATGCGCTTGAATATGCGGAATCAAAGGCAAAACAGACGAATATTCATTTAATACCTTCATACCATCGCCTTCTTGTCGCAGGTGTTGCTACTTATGCTTTAGAATTTTTTATAGCAGCAAAAAATCTAGATACTATCTATGTTCCCATTGGGTTAGGGTCTGGAATATGCGGTGTTATCTCTGTGAGAGATGCAATGGGACTTAAAACCAGAATTGTTGGAGTAGTTAGTAAGAACGCTCCTGCATATGCAAATTCCTTCAAAAGTAAACGAATGGTATCTACAAAACATGCAGATACAATAGCTGATGGTCTAGCTTGTCGCATGCCAAATGCAGAGGCTTTTGAACATATAATGGCCGGAGTAGAACGAATTATAACAGTATCTGAAACTGACATCATTAATGCTATAGGAACCTATTTTTCATATACTAAAAACGTTGCAGAAGGAGCAGCAGCCGCAGCCTTAGCAGCACTGCTACAAGAAAAACCAAGAATAAAAGGAAAAAAAATTGGTTTAATACTCTCAGGTAGCAATATTGAACCAAATTTATACAAAAATTCACTTAATCTTTTAAATTCTTAAATGGACTGGGTTCAATTACCAAGAACCTGAAACAATCCACTTAGTAAGCTGATCTAAACGATCAGTACCCCAAAACATTTCGTTCTCTACAATAAAAATGGGTGACCCAAAGACGCCTCTTTCTATCGCCTTATCAACCTCAAAACGTAAACGTTCTTTAGTTGTGTCATTCTCTATTTTTGCTGATAGCACCCTAACATCAAGTCCCTCCTCAGAGGCAGCTTTAAGGATATTTTCGGAATCTGACAAATTGATATTAAGCTGGAAGTAGTTTCTCATTATTCTCAATGCAAATTTCCGAGCTATTTGAGGGTTATCATCTACTATAGAATAGTAGGCTCTGCATGCTGACACACTATTAACTGGAAACGGCTCAGGGATCGTAAAAGGAATACCAAGATAATCAGCAGTGCGTTTTATATCACGCTTAGCATAACTACCCTTTAATGGGCTATTAACTAATGGTGTCAAATTAAATTTCTTAAACAATGCTCCCATCAAATATGGTTTCCATACTACCTCTCTTTGATTGGCATTACCAATTTCTTCGATAGACTCAGCTGCCAAATACCCATAAGGGCTAGAAAAATCAAAAAAAAACTCAATTTCTGCAGACATGATAAAACTCCATATATGTATAGATTAACTTAGCATTTTATTCCGCAGCAATTGCACGAGCAATAACAAGCCTCTGAACATCTCCTGTACCTTCATATAAACTACAGACTCTCATATCCCTATATATACGCTCAACAGGGAAATCACTAAGATATCCATATCCGCCCAAGGTTTGAATTGCGGCTGAACAAACTCTTTCTGCCATTTCAGCACAATACATTTTTGCCATGGAAGCTTCTTTTATACAAGGCATGTCGGCATCTCGCATTCTAGCAGCACGATGAATAAGTAACCTTGCTGCTTCAATTTCAGTTGCCATATCAGCAAGTCTAAATCCTACAGCTTGATGTTCTATAATTGGCTTCCCAAAAGTTACTCGTTGTTTTGCATATTCAAGAGCATGTTCATATGCTGCACGTGCAGCCCCTAAGGCCTGAGAGGCCACTCCTATACGGCCACCTTCGAGATTCGATAAAGCTATCTTATATCCCTCTCCTTGCTTTCCGAGAATTTGTTCAGGTGGCAAACGAAGATCCTCAAATATTAGCTGAGCCGTATCATGCGCCCTCTGTCCCATTTTTTTCTCAAGTCTAGAAACTTTATAGCCATTTGTATTTGTAGGAACTATAAAACAGCTTAGACCCTTTTTCCCAGCTTCTGGGTCAGTCACAGCAAAAACAATTGCGTAATCAGCTTTAGAACCACTTGTAATAAATTGTTTTGTGCCGTTAATAACCCATTCGTTGCCATCCATATATGCTTTTGATTTAATTGCTGATGCATCTGAACCTGCATGAGGTTCCGTCAGGCAAAAGCAACCAAGGGCCTCACCTTTAGCTAGTGGTTTCAGTATCTTTGATTTTTGTTGTTCAGAACCAAACTCTTCAAGCCCTGAACAAACTAGACTGTTATTAACGCTCATTGCGGTAGATGTTCCAACATCACCTGCTGCAATTTCTTCAAGAGCTATCGCATATGAAACTGTATCCGCTTCAGAACCCCCCCATTTCTCTGACACTGTCATTCCCATAAGTCCTAATTCTCCCATGCGACGATAAATACTATCGGGAAATGTCTCTCCTTGATCCCAGGAGGAAGCAAATGGGGCTAGTTCATTACGTGCAAAATCTTTTGCCATATCCCTAATCATGCGTTGTTCTTGACTAAGGAAGTTTAGGTCATGACTCATCTGATACCTCAATACAAAAATAGTTTCTAGTCAATTCTCTCTACAGCAATAGCTGTTGCCTCACCCCCACCAATGCAAAGAGCAGCAACGCCTTTAGTTAAATTATGTTTCTTTAATGCTGAAAGTAAGGTGACTATTATCCTTGTTCCTGAAGCACCCACAGGATGTCCTAAAGCGCATGCTCCACCGTGCACATTTACAATTTCATGAGGTATATCTAAGTCCCTCATGGCTGCCATTGTTACAACAGCAAATGCCTCGTTTATCTCGAATAAATCAACATCACCTTTTGACCATTTGACCTTATCAAGAAGGTTTTCTATTGCTGGAGAAGGAGCAGTTGTGAACCATGCTGGTTCATGTGCAAAAGTAGAATGACCCTTTATTTGAGCTAATGGCTTCAGTGAACGCTTTTCTGCTTCTGAAAGCTTCATTAAAACTAATGCAGCACCTCCATCAGATATCGAACTTGAGTTTGCAGCAGTAACAGAACCATCTTTAGCAAAAGCAGGTCTAAGAGTTCTTATTTTTTCAAGATCAGCCTTGAGCGGCTGTTCATCTATTGAAATAACTTTCTCACCTTTTCTACTTTTTGCAGTAACTGGAGTTATTTCTGAATCAAATGAACCATCATTTATAGCTGACTGTGAACGATTTAGGGATGTTATCGCAAAATCATCTTGTTGTTCTCTAGTGAATTGATACTTTTTTGCCGTCTCTTCAGCAAAAACACCCATTAATGTGCCTTTATCATAAGCATCTTCTAAACCATCTAAAAACATATGGTCTTTTACTTGACCATGCCCCATCCTATAGCCTTCTCTAGCTCTATCCAGAAGGTAAGGTGCACGAGTCATACTTTCCATTCCACCAGCAACCATTACATTGTTTGTACCTGCTAGAATAAGATCATTTGCAAACATTGTTGCTTTCATACCCGAGCCACACATCTTATTAATTGTAGTACAACCTGTTGTGTTAGGTATACCCGCACCAATAGAGGCTTGCCTTGCTGGTGCTTGACCCTGTCCAGCAGATAAAATATTACCCATGATCACTTCATCAACCTCCTCAGGTGATACTGAAGCACCCTCTAAAGCATGCCGAATTGCTGCTCCTCCTAAATCAGATGCTGAAAGGTCTTTTAAATCACCTTGGAATCCTCCCATAGGTGTTCGTGACATGCCTACAATTACTACAGGGTCCTGACTCATATTATCCTCTCTTAATTTCAAATTATTCCCAAATTATAAGATAAAACAAATTCCTAACTAAGTTCATATAAATATTTAGTCTCTCAACATAATTCCTTAATCTATTCCCAAAATTTCTTAATATTAATCATGTTCTGAAAAAATCTCACGCCCGATTAACCAACGTCTAATTTCATTTTTTCCAGCCCCAATTTCATATAGCTTGGCATCTCTCAACAAACGTCCAGTCTGGTAATCATTAATATATCCATTGCCGCCTAAACATTGGATAGCCTGCGATGCCATCCACGTTGCTCTTTCAGATGCAAATAATATTGCTCCTGCAGCATCTTTTCTGGTGGTTTCTCCTCTGTCACAAGCTTGGGCAACTGCATAAACATAGGCTCGACTTGCACTTAATGCTGTGTACATATCTGCAATCTTTGCTTGCATAATTTGAAATTCTCCTATTGCCTTCCCAAATTGTTTTCGTTCGCGAACATAAGGAATTACGATATCCATACATGATTGCATTATTCCAAGTGGGCCGGCAGCCAATACAGCACGCTCATAGTCCAATCCACTCATTAAAACTCCTACACCCTCATTGACTTCACCGAGTATATTATCAGAAGGAACCTTACAATCATTAAAAACTAATTCACAGGTGCTTGAGCCTCGCATTCCTAATTTGTCAAGTTTTTGAGTAGTTGAGAATCCAGACATGTTCTTTTCAATAATAAATGCGGTTATTCCGTCTTTATCTTTCTTTAGGTTAGTTTTTGCATATACAATTATTATATCTGCATCCTCACCATTTGTTATCCACATTTTATTACCATTTAAAATATAATGATCAGATTTACGATCTGCATATGTTCGCATTCCCACCACATCTGACCCTGCGAATGTCTCACTCATTGCTAAAGCACCAACATGCTCTCCATTAATTAATTTTTTTAGGAAGCGATTCTTTTGTTCAATACTGCCATTTCTTCTAATTTGATTAACACAAAGATTAGAATGTGCACCATATGACAGACCTACAGATGCGGAGGCACGACTAATTTCCTCCATTGCAATTACATGCTCAAGATAACCTAAGCCAGCACCACCATCAATTTCTTCTACAGTTATTCCAAGTAAGCCTAAATTACCCATTACTGACCATAAATCTCGAGGGAATTGATCAGAGGAATCGATTTCAGATGCTTTTGGAGCTATTACATCTTGAGCAAAATTTCTAACAGTTTCTCTTATCGACTCAGTTGTTTCACTCAGACCAAATCCAAGTTCATTTAATTTATGGTTAATCATTTTTTTTCTCCTCAATTATAAATTGAGCCTCTAAGAAATTGATTATCATAATAAAAATAAAGCTCCTAGACCTAAAAATGCTAGAAAACCTACTACATCAGTAACAGTAGTAAGCAAAACACCAGCAGCAGTCGCTGGATCAATCTTCAATCTCCAAAGAACGACAGGAATAACTAGACCGAAAAGACCAGCAGTCATCATATTAATTATCATTGCACCGCCAATAATTAATCCTAGCGGATAATTCTGATACCAAAGAGCAGCTGCCCCACCAGCTAGCAATGCAAAAATAAGTCCATTTGCAACTGCTACTAAAATCTCTTTACCTAAAACTCTTCCTAAATTACCCATATTTAAGTCACGGGTGGCAATTGCACGAACTGCTACGGTCATAGTTTGCGTGCCAGCATTACCACCCATTGAAGCAACAATCGGCATCAAAACTGCTAACGCAACCATTTGCTCCAGAGTTCCATCAAATTGGTATATAACTATAGATGCTAGAATTGCAGTGCCTAAATTGACAAGAAGCCAAGTAAACCGACCCCACATAGTCTCTGTGGCAGCCCTATAAATATCTGTTCCTGATACTCCTGAGAGTCTTAAAAGGTCCTCTTCGGCTTCTTCTTGGATCACATCAACTACGTCATCAACAGTTACCACACCTATAAGTCTACCATCAGCTCCAATAACTGGTGCTGAAACTAGATCATACTGTTCGAATACATAACCAACCTCTTCTTGATCTATTAATGCTGGGATTGTCTTGATATCAGTACGCATCAAGTCATCAAGTATTTCTGGACGTCTTGCCCGAACAAGCTTATCCAATCTTACAGAACCAATAGGTTGATACCGTTCATTTACAACTACTACCTCATAGAAGTCCTCTGGTAACTTATCTTCATCCCGCATATAATCTATAGTATTCCCTACTGTCCAACTTGCAGGGAGTGCGACAAATTCACTTTGCATCAAACGTCCGGCACTATTTTCTGGAAAAATTAGGCTCGCCTCAACTGCTTCTCTCTCCTCTTGAGGGATAGCTTTTAGTACTTGCTTTTGTCTAGGTAGCTCAAGGTCTTCTAAAACTGAAACGGCATCATCTACATCTAGGGTGACAAGAGCATCTACAAGCTCACTATCCGCTAAACTATCCAGAAGATCATCACGTACATCTTCTTCAATACTCGCTAATACATCTCCAGTGAAAAATTCTCCTGCTGCAATGACCAATTTATGTCTGTTTGCTTGAGGAAAACGCTCAATTAAATCTGCTATATCTGCCTTATGCAAAGGAGCTAGAAATTCTCTGATTAAATTAAAATCTCCTTTATCCAATGCCTTTGCCACATTCTTGATTAAATCAGAGTCTAGGTTGTATAAACCTTGATTAGGAAAAGATTTAATATCTGAATCCACCTGATACCCATCCACTTTTTTATTGATCATCATAATTACCTTTAAATAAATGGGTGTCGTGTCTAATTATTTTTGTTCTTTTTATCCAATTTTTGTGCGTCAACTACTGACAAAGCAGTCATATTTAAAATAGTACGCACTGTAGCTGATCCATGTAAAACATGGGCTGGAGCTGCCAAACCTAATAACATAGGTCCAACTGAAATACCGTTAGCTAGAGCTTTTACCATATTATATGCAATATTTGCAGAAGTCAGATTTGGCATAACAAGAGTATTAGCCTGACCCGACAAACGAGAGTTAGGGTAGAGTTCCTCACGCACCTCTTGTCTTAATGCTGTATCGGCATGCATTTCACCATCAACCTCTAGATTTGGAGCTGATAAATGTAACAATCTTACAGCTTCACGCATTTTAACTGATGATTCAAAATCATTACTTCCAAAGTTAGACCCTGATAAAAGTGCAATTTTAGGCTCTACCCCAAACTGTCCAATTTGTTCAGCTGCTAAAAGTGCTGACTGACAGATTTCCTCAGGACTAGGTTCTTCCATAACATGTGTATCGGTTATAAAGAAAATACCCTTATCAAGAATCAACACTTGCATTGCAGCAGCAGTATTTACATCATCTCTTAGACCAATAATATCTAACACATGTATCAGTTCAGGACGGAATAAACTTGCTGGCCCAGCTATCATTGCGTCAGCATCTTTTGATCTTACCATCATTGCAGCAATTGCGGTATTCTGGGTGCGCATTATTATCCTAGCTGTTTGTGGTGCTGCTCCTGCACGTCCCATCAGATCATGATAAAATCCTGAATATTCTCTATACATATTATAATTTGCTGGATCTAGAACCTCTATTTCAGTCCCAACCTTAATTCTAAGGCCTAAACTTTCAATCTTCTCTTGTATTCTAAATGGCCTTCCAATAAGTATAGGGTCAGCAATTTTCTCATCTACAGCTTGCTGAACTGCCTGCAAAACCCGATCATCCTCTCCGACAGCATAAACAACTCTTTTTGGGGAAACTTTTGCTTTTGCAAAAATATGTTTCATCAAACTACCAGATCGAAATACCTGCCCCTCTAGATTTTCTCTGTATACCTCTAGATCCTTTATTGGTCGTTGGGCCACTCCACTATCCATTGCAGCTCTGGCCACTTCAACGGGTACAGTATATATAAGTCTTGGATCAAATGGACGTGGAATAATATAGTCTGCGCCAAATCGACTATGTTCACCATAAGCTTGAGTCACTACGTCAGATGACTCCGCTTTGGCTAAATTTGCGATTGCTTTAACACAGGCTAACTTCATATCCAGATTAATCTCACTAGCACCACAATCTAACGCACCACGAAAAATGAATGGAAAACAAAGTACGTTATTTACCTGATTAGGATAATCTGAACGACCAGTAGCAATTATTGCATCAGACCTTACTTTTTTTACCTCTTCGGGTAGAATCTCAGGATCTGGGTTCGCAAGAGCCAATATCACAGGATCAGCAGCCATATTGGCGACCATATCTCTACTCAAAATACCTGGGCCTGAAAGACCAAGAAAAACGTCAGCTTGAACAATGACTTCTTCTAGAAGTCTTTCTTTACAATCAAGAGCAAATAATTTTTTTTCCGGGTTTAAATCGTTACGACCTTTATGAATTAAACCCTTACTATCGCAAACAAAAATATTGTTCTTATCAACACCTAAATTTACTAGTAAGTCTAAACACGCTATTGCAGATGCCCCTGCACCAGAACAAACAAATTTTAATTCCTTGAGAGTTTTACCGACTATATCAACTGCATTGATTACTGCTGCAGCAACACAAATCGCTGTACCATGTTGATCATCATGAAAAACTGGAATGTCTAGCCTTGCTTGTAGTTTTTTTTCAATTTCGAAGCATTCTGGTGCTTTAATATCCTCAAGATTTATTCCACCAAACGTAGGGGCTAATCTGGCAATAGTCTCGACAAGCTCATCAGTATCAAGTTCATCAATCTCAATATCAAAAACATCTATATTAGCAAATTTTTTAAAAAGTACGGCCTTCCCTTCCATAACTGGCTTAGAGGCCAAGGCACCAATTGCCCCAAGTCCTAGTACCGCAGTACCATTACTTATAACTGCAACCATATTTCCTTTGGATGTATAATCGTAAGCAGATCTTGAATTTTGAGCTATCGCAGTACAAGCGTGTGCAACCCCTGGCGAATAAGCTAGTGATAAATCCCTTTGTGTTACTAGAGGTTTAGTTGGTTGAATAGCTAATTTTCCAGGTGATGGGTCGCTATGAAATTTTAGAGCAGCATCTTTTAGGTTATCTGGCATGATTAAACTCAATCTAATTAACTGAAAATCTTATTTACCTGAATACAAATCCTACCAAGTTTCAAATTTTATTAGTCTGAGTTTACATCAAATTATAAATTTGAAAAATTAGAATATGCAAAAGTTATTATTTAAGAATTAATATCCTTTTTTGCAGCAAAACGAACTTTTTTTGCTAATGCAGGTGCTACAGTACGATCCAAGGGATGCGGTAAAATCATAGTTTCCGAAACTTTATCAACTGCTTCTGAAAGTGCCAAAGCAGCGGCAATTTTCATTTCCCCATTTATCCTTGGGGAACGTGCATCTAATGCACCTCTGAAAATTCCAGGGAAAACTAGCACATTATTTACTTGGTTTGGAAAGTCACTCCTACCCGTTCCTACAACAGCTGCTCCACCCTTAAGTGCTTCATCAGGCATGATTTCTGGCGTAGGGTTGGCCATTGCTAAAATAATTGGATCACGTGCCATTCTTGATACGTGAATCGAAGAAATAACGTTACCTTTTGAAACACCAATAAAAGCATTAGTTCCTTCAATTACTTTTGTTAATTCACCGTGTCGGTTTTCCTTATTTGTAAAATGTAATAGTTCTTGCTTAGAAGCATTAAGATCTTTCCTCTTGCTAGATATTGCTCCTTTTGAATCACAAATTATAACATCTGCAACAGGAGGTATACTTGAAGTGTTTATATCATAGCCACTAATTAGTTTTGCAATAGCTGTACCGGCTGCACCAGCACCATTTATTACTACTGTCATTTCATTTAGTGACCTACCAACAACTTTGGATGAATTAATTAACGCAGCTAATAATACTATTGCAGTTCCATGTTGGTCATCATGAAATACTGGAATACCTAGATCTTGAAGTGCATTCTCAATTTCAAAGCAACGGGGGGCAGATATATCCTCCAGATTAATTCCTCCAAAAACAGGAGCAATAATTCGACAGGTATCTATTATTTTTTTTGGGTCTTTAGTGTCAAGACAAACTGGCCAAGCATTAATTTTAGCAAATTCTCTAAACAATAAAGCTTTACCTTCCATTACAGGTAAAGCACCTAGAGGGCCTATATCACCAAGACCGAGCACTGCTGATCCATCTGTGATTACAGCAACAGAATTTCCTTTGATTGTTAGGCTGTATGCTGATTCTGGGTTTTGTGCTATGACTTCACAAGGACGTGCGACGCCAGGAGTATAAGCTAATGACAAATCATCTCTACTCCCTATCGGAAGTTTGTTATGCACGCTAATCTTACCACGCAACTGTTCATGCATGATTAGAGATTTTTCAAAAAAATCAGGCATTTTTTTACCCCTAATAATTAATTTAAAAAAATTCAGTGTTTAATTCTGAACCAGACTAGCCTAGATTTACATTAATTATATATATGTGCTTAGTCTAATATAGAGAGAAACATATTTTGATAGATTGGAAAACATCAGAAAAACCCATAAATTATGAGATCGCTGTTAAAACAATGGAGACAAGGGTTCAAGATATCATTTCTGGAAAAGCAAATGAGCTCATCTGGTTTTTAGAACACCCCTCCCTATATACAGCAGGAACTAGTGCAAAGAAACAGGATCTTCTCAATCCAAACTTATTACCAGTATACAAGACTGGACGTGGTGGTTCTTATACATATCACGGCCCTGGTCAAAGAATTGTTTATTTAATGCTTAACCTCTCTAATAGAAAAAGCGGATCGGATTTAGACTTACATCAATATATTGAAAAATTAGAGAATTGGCTTATAGCTACTCTCCTCAATTTTGGGGTAAAAGGTGAGAAAAGAAAAAATAGGGTAGGAATATGGGTTATAACACCAGATGGTAATGAAGAAAAAATTGCTGCTATAGGAATTAGAGTCAAACGATGGGTAACATTTCATGGTGTATCTATTAATATTAACCCAAACCTAAAGAATTATGACGGTATTATTGCATGTGGAGTTCAAAACTTTGGTGTAACATCTCTTTACGAGCTCGGTATAGATGTAGAAATGAGAGAGGTTGATCAAGTGTTAAAAAACGAATTTAACAGCCATTTCTCTCTAAATCTATAGCTAGGAATCATCCTTTCACTTTTAATCATCCAAAAATATTATCTAGACAATATACCTTCGAGCATCAAAAAAACTCTATAATGACTTCATCTACAGCTACATTATCACCTTCTTTAAGGTATATTTTTTTAATCTTTGAATCTATCTCAGATTTTAGAATATTTTCCATTTTCATGGCATCAATAATAGCAATAGCCTGCCCAGCCTTTACTTCTTCTCCTTCAGATACTGGTATAGAAACTATAAGCCCCGGCATTGGCGAAAGTAAGTATTTTGAAAGATCAGGTGGCTGCTTCTCTGGCATACGTTGCATTAATTCTGCGGCACGAGCGGTTCTAACAACTATCGGTACAGAAACTCCACGCCAACACAACCTAAATCTGGAATTTTCCCTCCATACCTGCACTGTTATGTTTGTATTATTAACGGTGGCATTTAAAAGTCTTTGATGTGGTTGCCAAGTAGTTTCAATTTTAATAGTTAAGTTACTTTCAATTTGTCTAACTTCGAAGTTTTCAAAATCCCTGCGAATTACTGTTATGGGATAAAATTTATGATCAATAGAAACAACAAGATTTTTTTCTTCATCAAAAATATTTTTTAAAATCTCAGACTGATTGGAAATTATGAATGAGATGGCACCAGCAAGTGTTAGTATAATTGGTAAGTTATTTTCAATATTCTCTAATCCAGAAAAGCCATCTGGAAACTCTTCATCCATAAATGCCGTGGTGAGATTACCAGCTCGGAATCGTGGGTGATTAATTATAGCTGAAAGCAAACCTATGTTGTGTGAAATACCTGATATCAAATAATTATCTAGTGCCTCCAACATATTGTTTATGGCTTCATCTCGATTTTGTCCAAAGGTAATAAGTTTAGAGATCATCGGATCATAAAACATTGATATTTCAGAACCTTCATCGACCCCAGTATCTAGTCTTACTTTGTCGTTACTAGCTGGTGGTTCATGTCTGATTAAGCGCCCTATAGATGGTACAAAACCTCTATTAGGATCTTCAGCATATACTCGTGACTCAATAGCCCAGCCATTTACACGAATATCTGACTGATTAAATTCAAGTGGTTGATCGTTTGCGATAAGGATTTGCTGTTCAACAAGATCTAATCCAGTAACAAATTCTGTCACTGGGTGCTCAACCTGGAGACGAGTATTCATCTCAAGAAAGAAAAATTCTTTCTTTTGATTAACAACAAATTCCACTGTACCTGCTGATGTATAATCAACTGCTCTGGCCAAGGCACAAGCTTGCTCACCCATCATGCACCTAGTATCATCGTCCAAGAATGAACTTGGTGATTCTTCAATGATTTTCTGATGTCGACGCTGAATTGAACATTCTCTTTCACCCAAATAAACAAAATTGCCATGTTTATCAGCTAATATCTGTATTTCGATATGCCTTGGTTGTTCAATAAATTTTTCTATAAATACTCTTCCATCTCCAAACGATGATTCGGCTTCATTAATAGCTAATTGAACACCCTCAAGTAGTTCAGCTTCAGATGCGGCTAGCCTCATACCTTTACCGCCACCCCCAGCAGCTGCCTTAACCATAACTGGATAGCCTATTTGTTTAGCTACCTCTATAGCTTTATCAGGCCCACTCAACGCTTCTGTAAAGCCTGGAATAGTATTTACACCGGCTTTAGTAGCAATCAATTTTGACTCAATTTTATCACCCATAAGTTCAATAGCCTTAGAAGATGGGCCAATAAACACTATATCATTGTCAGTTAACATCTCTGCAAATCTCGGGTTCTCTGAAAGAAAACCATAACCTGGGTGAATTGCATCCGCATTTGAATCCTGAGCGATCTGTAAAATCCGATCTGTATTAAGATAACTTTTGCTAGCAGGTGAAGGACCCAGTAGATATGCTTGGTCAGCCAATAATACATGGCGAGCTGAAGAGTCAGATTCAGAATATACAGCTACAGTCTCAATTCCGAGATTACGTGCAGTCTTAATAATTCTGCAAGCGATCTCACCACGATTAGCAATTAAAATTCTTTTAAACATTCTCTTAAGTTACTATTAGTTATAATGGAATATTCCCATGTTTTTTCCATGGGTTTTGTAATTTTTTATTTTTTAAAATTTGAAAAGATCTGATTAAACGCTTACGTGTTTTATGGGGATGAATAATATCATCAATATAACCTCTCCGGGCAGCTACAAATGGGTTAGAAAATTTTCTTCTGTATTCTTCTGTATGTTTCTCAAGAGCCTCAGAATCATCTAGAGCTTTACGAAAAATTATCTCTACTGCACCCTTGGGACCCATTACAGCTATCTCCGCTGTTGGCCATGCATAATTTATATCTCCACGCAAATGTTTTGAGGACATTACATCATAAGCACCACCGTATGCTTTTCTTGTTATAACTGTTACTTTTGGTATTGTGGCTTCAGCATAAGCATATAAAAGTTTTGACCCATGAGTAATTATACCGTTATGCTCTTGGCCAGTACCCGGAAGAAATCCAGGAACATCAACAAAAGTAAGAACAGGTATATTAAAGCAGTCGCAAAAGCGTACGAAACGTGCAGCCTTACGGGAAGAATGAATATCTAAACAACCTGCAAGCACCATTGGTTGATTTGCGACAACCCCAATTGTCTCACCATTTAAACGACAAAAGCCAGTAATTATATTCTTAGCAAAATTCTCCTTTAGTTCAAAAAAGTCTGCATCGTCAGCCACCTTTAAAATCAGTTCTTTCATATCGTAAGGCTTTTGAGGGTCAGCAGGGATCAAAGTATCAAGAGATAATTCGTCTCGATCAATAGGATCTTTACAAATTTGAGTCGGAGGCTGCTCTCGATTTGATGGTGGTAAAAATGAAACGAACCTACGAATCTCTTCCATGGCATCAACATCGTTCGCCAAGGCTAGGTCGGCAACACCTGTTTTTCCTGTATGGGTAGATGTTCCACCTAGTTCTTCATGTGTAACTGTTTCATGTGTAACTGTTTTAACAACATCTGGACCAGTAACAAACATATATGCACTATCTTCAACCATAAAAATAAAATCTGTTATTGCAGGGGAATAAACAGCGCCACCAGCACATGGACCCATAATTACTGAAATCTGGGGTATTACTCCTGAGGCAAGTACATTTCTCTGAAAAACCTCGGCATAACCCCCAAGAGAAGCTACTCCCTCATGAATACGTGCACCTCCTGAATCATTGAGCCCAATTACTGGAGCTCCTACTTTCATAGCTTGATCCATAATTTTACATATTTTTTCAGCATGTGCTTCAGATAGTGACCCACCAAAGACAGTAAAGTCTTGACTGAAAACATAAACTAGACGGCCATTAACTTCTCCATGACCTGTAACAACACCATCACCAGGTATTTTTTGTTCTTCTACACCGAAGTCAATACAACGATGTTCAACAAACATATCAAATTCTTCGAAGGAACCCTCATCAAGTAATAGCTCAATGCGCTCACGTGCAGTCAATTTTCCCTTCTTATGTTGTGCTGCAATACGTTTATCGCCTCCTCCCTTCCGAGCGGCTTCACGACTTTTTTCAAGTTGGCGAATTATGTCTTGCATAATATCTCCTAAAGGTCATAAGTAATTTTCACAAAACCAGATAAATCTCACCCGAATCAAAAACCACGAGCACAAATATTAAAACTAGTATCCTCGATTCATTCAAGACAAACGATTATATTGAAATAGCCTCAAAAAAATTCTCGGCAGCTAAAAAATCTCCTTTAATTTTTCTTCTTATCTCCTGAATCTCAGAATCTTCACCCCATCTTTTAATTTGCCAGGTTCTCTCAACTTCTGAAACTTTAAAAGCTTCATCTGCATCTAAATAATTTTTATACATACCAAGCCCTACGACTAATGAGCCACTAATCCTCACAGAAAGTAAAAGACCAGACAATTCCCAAATGCTTAATCCCATCAGGATATCATTTACTTTCTTAATACTTCTCATCGGTTGATCTATAGCGACAACACCATATGTTTCTTTTAGATATATCCCAAATTCTTTTTCTACCCATGTTAAAAGCGGTGACCAAGTATTATCTTGGATTTTAGCTAGTTCAATTGGATGTGCAACTCTATAACAAAGCGTGTCTGTAATTAAATAGCGAGATATTTGTTGTTCATATAGGCTTCTATTAGGTTCTATTTGATCAAGAGCGGTATAACCTATGCGAGTTAAAGGCATTGTACTTGGAATAATTATTTCATCCTGAGAGTTCCATTCCTCACAAATCATCTCAGCAAGTTTTAGGCAAGGGATAGTAAAAAGTTTTTTTTGAGGAGTTTTAAGAGGCTTAGTGTCCAAAAAAATACCAAAATTATTTATATCTTCAATTAAACCTAGTTTGGCATTTTGATAAAATCTTTGCATTTAAATCTCATATAAGATGTGAATATAAGAATTCGATATACTAATTATTTTGTAAATTTTGAAATGGATCTTTAGTAGGTTTTTGTTCAAAACCAAAAATATGCATTGCATTTTTAATATGTTTTGGCAGTGGTGCTTCTAAAAATAATTCTGAACTTTGATTTTTACTAGAATTATACGGAATACGTATACTTCGTGCGTGCAAATGTATCTGGTTTGAAATCCCTTTTATATTAGGATGAGCAACCTTTCCACCATACTTTCCATCACCAAGGATTGGGCAACCTAAGACTTGAGAACAATGTACCCTGAGTTGGTGATTTCGTCCTGTCTCAGGCTGTAATACTATAAATGATACATGTCTTCCAGAAGATTCAACTCTTCTAAAAAGAGTAATGGCACGTTTTCCAGAATTATTTACTGTGGTTTTTTCAATACTACCAGTTCCAACAGTTTTTTTTAGTCTAGTCTCAATGCATCCCTCGGGAGGTTTTGGCACTCCAACAACCAAAGCCCAATATATTTTTTTTATTTCTTTTCTTTGAAAAGCTTGGCCTAAATCTGCAGCAGCTTTTGGATTCCTAGCAAGTATTAAAATACCACTAGTATCTCTATCTAAACGATGGACTAACCTTGGACGAAATTCAGATTCATATTGAAAAAATTCTAAAAGTCTATCAATATGATACGATACATTCTTACCTCCCTGAACAGCAATTCCTGGCGGCTTATTTATTGCTAAAATACTATCATCCTTATAAATAATTTGATCTTGCATAGATTTAGCAATTTCTAATTCTTTTGGACTAATAGGTTTAATATTTAATTTTTTATCTGGGTCATTTATATAACTTTGTAATGGAGGGACTCGAAGAGAGTCACCATTAAGAAGACGATTATTGGCCTTAATTCTCTTTCCATTGATACGTACCTGCCCTGTTCTTAACAATTTTTGTATTATTCCATTACTTATTCTAGGATGATGTCTTTGGAACCAACGATCTACTCTGATTCCCTCATCGTTAGAATCTACTATGTATTCTTCTAATAAAAGCTGTTTTTTATTTATATCAGGCATATTTATTCGTATTTAATTGTCTAATTGTTAGTTTTGCTTTTTCTTAGCTTATCGAGATATTCAAGCCGTTCTTTTATATACTGCTCATTTCCCCTAGACACAGGATGATAGAACTGTTGTCTCTGTATATTTTCAGGAAAGTAGTTCTGGCCAGAAAATCCATCTTGGTTATCATGGTCATATTCATATCCTTTACTATATCCCTGAGATTCCATGAACGAAGTTGGTGCATTAAGAATATGTTTAGGTGGCATCTCAGAACCATAATCTTTAGCAGCTTTTATAGACTCTTTAAACGCAACGTATGAAGCGTTAGATTTTGGGGCAGAAGCTAAATAAATAATAGATTGTGCAAGTGCTAAGTCTCCCTCTGGAGAACCAAGTCTTTCGTATGCATCCCATGCTGCTAATGAATGTAATAATGCATTAGGGTCGGCTAATCCTATATCTTCAATAGAAAGACGAACAAGCCTTCGAGCAATGTAACTTGGATCCTCTCCACCTTCGATCATACGTGAAAACCAGTATAACCCAGCATCTACATCTGAGCCACGTATAGATTTATGCAAAGCACTAATTAAATTATAATGGCCATCTTGTGATTTATCGTAAAGTGGTAATCTGGCTTGTATTATTTTTTTTAATTCGTAAAAACCTAGTTTTTTCTCACTTTTCATAGAGAATAAAAGTTCGGCCATATTTAGCAAATAACGACCATCACCATCTGACATTTCCTTCAGTGCAGTTCTTGCTTGAGAATCCAGTGGTAAACATTGCCCCTCACATTTTTCTGCACGAGTTAAGATTTTTTCAAGAGAGTTATCATTAAGTCTATCTAAAGTTATTACCTGACATCTTGAAAGTAATGCATTGTTTAGTTCAAAAGATGGATTCTCAGTAGTAGCTCCTATTAATATTATTAATCCATTTTCCACTACCGGCAAAAATGCGTCTTGTTGTGCTCTATTAAATCTATGAATCTCGTCCACAAACAAAATTGTCCTAACACCAGTAGAAGTCAGTTTTCGTGCTTTATCAAAATGTTTTCGAAGTTCAACAACACCAGAAAAAACAGCACTAATTGAAATAAATTCATAATTAGATTTATCTGCAATCAGACGAGCAATTGTAGTTTTTCCAGAACCAGGAGGGCCCCAAAGAATAGCTGAAACAATAGATTTCCCCTCTAAAAGCTGCCAAAGAGGTGAGTGTGGATTCATCAGGTGATCTTGTCCTACAACATCTTTGATAGACATTGGGCGCATACGATCGGCTAAAGGCCTAGGCCTCATATTTTCAAAGAGAGTTTCGGGATGCCCATTATCTGTCATCCTAAATAAATTACCTTAAATAGCTAAATAAAAGGCAGCCTATAGGGCTACCTTTTCTCTGAAAATAAAATAATAATCATGCAGCTTCTTCTGATGCCTCAGAATCATTCTCTTCATTCTGAGGTGGGCCTGAGTCTAACCCCTTAGCATCGTGATCTCTATCTATCAGTTCTATTATCGCCATTGGAGCCATATCTCCATGCCGGTGTCCAGCTTTAATAATTCGGGTGTACCCACCTGGTCTTTCTTGATATCTAGGCCCTAAGGACTCAAATAGTTTCCTTACTATCGCCTGATCTACAAGATAACCGTATGCTCTACGTCTATTAGCTAGATTATCCTTTGAACCTAAAGTAATTAATTTTTCTACTACTCTTCGCAGCTCTTTAGCTTTTGGCAATGTTGTTTTAATCTGCTCATGCTTTAGTAAAGCTGTCGCCATATTTCTGAACATAGCCTTACGGTGTGTCGATGTTCTATTGAGCTTTCGTCCACTCTTTCGATGACGCATAAGTGTTACTCCCTAATCAAAATTCAGCATGCAAATTAGAATGGTTCTTCTATTCGCCTAGCCATTTCTTCAATATTCTCTGGAGGCCAGTTAGGTATCTCCATTCCTAGATGGAGACCCATTTGTGCCAGCACCTCTTTAATTTCGTTTAATGACTTTCGGCCAAAGTTTGGTGTTCTGAGCATTGCAGCTTCAGTGTGTTGGACTAAATCTCCAATATAAATAATATTATCGTTTTTTAGACAATTCATGGATCTGACTGAAAGTTCTAGCTCTTCAACTCTTCTTAATAAACCAGGGCTGAATTCTGTTTCATCAATTTCTTTTTTAGTTTCTTCTTCCTTTGGCTCTTCAAAATTAACGAAAAGTTGAAGTTGATCTTGCAAAATCCTTGCTGCTAATGCTACGGCATCCTCAGGAGTAACCGTGCCATTTGTTTGAACCTCAAGTGACAATCTGTCGTAATCTGTCATTTGCCCTACCCTTGAATGATCAACTTTATAAGCAACTTTTTTCACTGGGCTAAAAAGCGAGTCAATCGGTATAAACCCTATTGGTGCATCATCTGGTCTATTTTGCGAAGCTGGCACATAACCCTTCCCTGATTCAACAGTTAACTCCATAGATAAATCAGCACCATCATCTAATGTACATATAACAAGGTCTGGATTCGCGATTTCAATATCATGCCCCGTGTCAATCATTCCTGCTGTTACTTCTCCAGGTCCAGTTGCAGTTAGATTCATTCTTTTAGAATCTTCGCTATGAACGGTTAAAGCCAACGATTTTATATTTAGAACTATGTCAGTTACATCCTCACGAACTCCTGGAATTGAGGAGAATTCATGCAAAACATTGCTTATATGAATTGCAGTTACCGCTGAACCATGAAGTGACGATAGCAATACCCGACGTAATGCATTACCAAGGGTTAAGCCAAAACCTCGTTCTAACGGCTCCGCAACAACAGTAGAAGTTGAAATTCCCTCACCACCTGAAGAAACTACAAGCTTAGAAGGTTTGATTAAATCTTGCCAATTTTTCTGGATCACTGATATACCCTCACAGGATAGGAGTAGATATTAATGAGTCTAGTAAACTTTTAAACATTGCTCACAAGACCCTTTTTTTAAGACAGCAAAAAGTTAAAACAAATTTTGACTAGACCCGCCGCCTTTTTGGTGGCCGGCAGCCATTATGTGGAATTGGAGTAACATCTTTTATTGCTGTTACAACAAAACCGCCAGATTGTAAGGCACGTAAGGCTGATTCCCTTCCGGAACCAGGGCCACAAACTTCAACGTCGAGAGTTCTAACCCCATGTTCTGATGCCTTTCTTCCCGCATCCTCCGCTGCAATCTGGGCTGCATAGGGGGTTGATTTTCGGGAACCCTTGAAACCCATACTGCCAGCCGAAGACCAAGCAATGGTATTTCCCTGAACATCTGTAATAGTTATCATTGTATTATTATAAGTTGCATTAACATGTGCAACGCCATTAGATATATTCTTTCGTTCTTTACGCTTTGTTCTTGTAGGAGTGGCCATTTTAATAAACCTTACTTTTTCTTGCCTGCAATAGGGCGTGATGGTCCTTTTCTAGTACGAGCATTGGTATGTGTCCGTTGGCCACGCACAGGAAGGCTCCTTCTATGCCTAAGTCCACGGTAACACCCTAAGTCCATAAGACGCTTGATATTAGTTGATACTTCTCTTCTAAGGTCACCCTCTACTTGATATTCAGCATCTATAACTTCCCTGATACCTATTACCTCAGAATCACTCAACTGATTGACCCTTTTCTCAGAAGCAATATTTAGCTTCTCGGTAATTTGTTTCGCTTTAGTGTGACCAATACCGTGGATGGAAGTGAGCGCTATAGCTACTCTCTTATTAGTTGGTATATTGACGCCTGCAATGCGTGCCAAACTTAAATCTCCTCACAATAGAACGCACGCGTTCCGCCCGCTGGCAGAAGCGCGTGACCAATAAATAACATTATCATAGGGATGACACACGAAGTCAATGCTTTGTATTAATTTCTAATACCTTGATAATAGCATTATGTACATCCATGATTTTTTGCATCCCATCAACCTCTATAAATTTACCACTTTTCTTGTAATAAGGTATAATTGGTGCTGTTTTCTCGAAATAAGCATTCAGTCTTGCAGTGATTGTATCAGCATTATCGTCTTTCCTCCGAGTAAAGGATTCATTCCCACATCCATCACAAATACCAGGTACTTTTGGCGTTTTAAGAGTATCATGATAACCCATTCCACATGCTGAACATGAATATCTTCCGACAATTCTCTTAATTACAGCTTCTTTATCTACTGTTAAGGATATAACCCCATCTAAAATTATCTTTCTCTCTAACAACATTGCATCAAGAGCATGTGCTTGCTCTTCAGTACGGGGAAAACCGTCAAGAATAAACCCATTTTCACAATCCGGCTCATTTAAGCGTGTTGAAATAAGTTTAATCATTAACTTATCGGGAACTAGATTTCCAGATTCCATTATTGTTTTAACTTCTTTGTCTACAGCAGATCCTGCGTTAACAGCAGCACGCAGCATATCACCAGTAGAAAGTTGCGGAATATTGTATCTATCCATCAAATAATGTGCTTGCGTACCTTTCCCCGCACCCGGTGGTCCAAGCAATATAAGCTTCAACGCCGCCCCCCTTTTAACCTTGTTTTTTTGATCAGCCCCTCGTATTGGTGAGCTAGAAGGTGTGATTGTATTTGACCTACTGTGTCTAATGTCACTGTCACGACGATAAGAAGACTAGTCCCACCAAAATAAAATGGTACTGCGTATTGTGACATTAATACTTCTGGTAAAAGACTTACTGCAGCCAGATATAAGGAACCTACGACAGTTAAACGTGCCAAAACATAATTTAGATAATCGGCAGTATTTTTGCCAGGCCTAATACCAGGCACAAATCCGCCATTCTTCTTTAAATTATCCGCTGTATCAACGGGATTAAAAACAACTTTAGTATAAAAGAAAGCAAAGAAAATTATCGCAGCAGCATAAAGAATCATATAAACAGGCTGGCCTCGTCCCAATATTGATGCCAACCCACCCAGCCAACCTGGACCTTCACCAGCATTCATTTGAAGGGCTGTAATAGGCAGCAACAATATTGAACTAGCAAAAATTGGGGGGATTACACCTGCAGTATTTAATTTGAGTGGTAAATGAGAGCTCTCACCACCCATTATCTTTCTACCAACCTGCCTTTTAGGATATTGGATTACTATTCGTCTTTGTGAACGCTCAACAAAAACTATAAATGCAATTACACCAATAGCTACTATAAGAAGCACTATCAAAATACCAGCAGAGAGGGCTCCAGTTCGCCCAAGTTCTAGGGTGTTGGCTAATGCACTAGGTAATTCTGCAACAATACCTGCAAAAATAATTAGAGAAATCCCATTGCCCACACCTCTAGCTGTGACTTGCTCACCTAGCCACATCAAGAAAATAGTTCCACCTGTAAGAGTTACAACGGTAGTAAGTTTAAAAAATAGACCTGGGTCAACTACTACCCCACCAGATGCACCCTCTAAACCTGCTGCAATGCCAAGTGCCTGAAGAGCAGCAAGAGCTACAGTTCCATAGCGTGTATATTGATTTATTTTCTTTCTACCTGCTTCTCCTTCCTTTTTTAATTGGGCTAGAGAAGGAGAAATTGTAGTCATCAGTTGTATAATGATAGATGCAGAAATATATGGCATTATGTTTAACGCAAAAATCGTCATACGACCAAGCGCTCCACCAGAAAACATGTCAAACATGCCTAAAATGCCCGAAGCCTGCTGTTGGAAAACATCTTCTAAAGCTATTGGATCGATACCAGGTATAGGTATGTAAGTACCCAGTCTATATATAATTAAAGCACCTAAAGTAAAAAGAAGTCTTTTGTGAAGTTCTTTTGCTTTCAGAAAAGCTCCGAAGTTTAGGTTTGCGGCTAATTGCTCTGCTGCGGAGGGCATGATTAGAAATACGAGGTCAGGAGTCTACCGCAGGAGATTCCGTGACCTCCAGATCCTCGGTAGCACCTTGGTTTTTGGTTTTAATCTTCCTACCACCTTGTCTTTCTACTGCCTTTTTCTTGACTGTAGTAGTCAAGCTACCTCCGGCCTTTTCGACTGCAGCAATCGCTGAGGATGATGCCCCGGATACTATTATATCTATTTTTGTTTTAATATCACCGTTTCCAAGTATTCTCACACCATCTTTTTTACCATGAATCAGTCCTGCTTTTTTAAGAGCAGTCTCATCAATTTTATCACCAGCATTAAGATCATTACTATCAGAATCAATGGCGGCTTGTAGCCTGCCTAAATTTATAACCTCATATTCTTTTCTTGATGGGTTATTAAAGCCAAACTTAGGAAGTCGTCTATAGATAGGCATTTGGCCACCCTCAAAACCCTTGACTCTAGAGCCTGACCGTGACTTAAAACCTTTATGACCCCTACCTGACGTTTTACCTAAACCCGAACCTATACCCCTTCCTAATCGCTTACGTGTGCGACGAGCTCCAAGCTTATCCGATAATTGGTTGAGTTTCATCTTACTGATTCCTTATCCTACTTCTTTTACTTTCACAAGATGAGCAACTTTATTAACCATCCCTCTGATTGATGGCGTATCATCTAATTCTTTACTACGCCTTATTTTATTTAAACCGAGCCCAACGAGAGTAGCACGCTGATCTGCTGGACGGCCAATTGGACTTCTTATCTGTGTAACTAAAAGTTTCTTATTCTTTGAAGTATTCATTTTCCTTTTGCCTCTGAAACCTGTGACTTACTATTACGTCCAAAAATCTCGCTTACTTTCTTTCCTCTACGGCTTGCCACATTTCTAGGACTTGCACTTGCTTCTAAACCCTCAATTGTTGCTTTAATCATATTTTGAGGATTCTGTGTCCCTATAGACTTAGCAACCACATCATTGACTCCTAACATCTCAAAGACTGCTCTCATCGGGCCACCAGCGATAATACCTGTCCCCGGTGGAGCTGACCGCATAACCACTCTACCTGCACCAAAACGTCCTTCAATATCATGATGTAAAGTACGTCCTTCTCTTAAAGGAACACGTATTAAGCTTCTCTTTGCTTTTTCCGTTGCTTTTCGTATTGCCTCAGGAACTTCGCGAGCTTTCCCAGTTCCGTAACCTACTTTTCCGCGTTTATCTCCTACAACAACTAAGGCAGAAAACCCAAATCGTCGACCACCTTTAACTACTTTTGCAACGCGATTGATGCTTACAAGTTTGTCGGAAAACTCTGACTCTTCGCGCTCTCTATTTCCGCGTCCTTTTTGATTTGCTCGTGCCATAAAATAGCCTTTCTAGAAAGACAGGCCGCCTTCACGCGCCCCATCGGCTAGGGCTTTAACTCGCCCGTGAAAACGATAACCTCCCCTATCAAAAATAACTTTAGATAATCCAGCCCCTAATGCTCTTTCTGCCAGGAGTTTACCAACTTGTGTTGCAACCTCTTTATTGCCCCCAGTGTGGTATTTTTTTGATAAGCTTTTGTCTAGACTAGACGCACTTGCTATAGTACGCCCTAACTTATCATCGATAATTTGAGCATAAATATGTTTGTTAGATCGGAATACAGACACACGCAGTTTTTGATCGGATTTCTTCCGTAAATTAGCACGTGTACGTCTCTTCCTTCTATTAAACAGTGTTTCCCGTTTCATGATATTTTCTTTACTTCTTTTTACCTTCTTTACGACGAACATACTCGCCCTCATAGCGAATACCTTTACCTTTATATGGCTCAGGCTTACGAAATGCCCTTATTTCTGCGGCAACTTGCCCTACATGTTGTTTGTTTGAACCCGTGATTGAGATTGATGTAGGCTTGTCACAAGCAATATTAATTCCCGCAGGAATTGGAAATGTAACCTGGTGGCTAAAACCTAAATCTAACTTTAAATTTTTCCCCTGAACAGCTGCACGATATCCAACCCCTTGTATTTCTAATCGTTTGGTAAAGCCTTCAGATACACCACTTACCATATTTTGAACATTTGCTCTGCAAAGTCCCCATAATTCACGAGCTCTTTTTGTATTTTCCCTTGCCTCAAATCTTATTTTCTGTTCTTCAATTTGCACCAGAATATCTGGGAAGATAGCAGTCTCTAATTCTCCAAGCTTTCCCTTTACTCTTAAAGATGTTCCGTTAAGCGTAACTTCAACTTCGCTTGGTACAGATATTTCTTTTTGACCTACTCTAGACATAACTTCCCTCTAAAATACTTGGCAGAGAATTTCTCCGCCTAAATTTTTCTTGCGAGCTTGAAGGTCCGACATAACACCACTAGAAGTAGATAGAATAGATATTCCAAGACCATTATAAACTCTGGGCAAATCTTTCATACTTGAATAAACTCGCCTTCCAGGCTTAGAGACACGAATAATTTCTCTAATTACTGGCTTTCCTTCACTGTATTTTAATTCAATTTCAAACTGAGCTTTACCTTCTTGGTTTTCAGTCTGTTTATAGCCACGAATATAACCCTCACCTTCTAAAACATCGAGTATAGCAGCACGTAGGGTTGAAGCAGGACTAAGAACCATACCCTTGCCTACCCCCTGTCCGTTTCGTATACGGGTTATCATATCTGCGATTGGATCAGTCATTGACATAGACTAATACTCCTTTTACCAACTTGACTTAACCATGCCAGGTATTTGCCCACTTGAAGCAAGCTCCCTGAGGGCTATCCTTGAAAGTCCTAACTTTCTGTAATAGCCTCTTGATCTTCCACTAACGGTACATCTATTCCGCACACGGCTTGGGGCACTGTTACGTGGTAGCTTTGCTAATTTTAATTGAGCATCGAAACGTGCATCAGCTGGTTGTGTGGAATCACTCACAATAGTTTTAAGCTTTTCTCGCTTTGCTGAATAACGCTTAACAAGTTTTCTTCGATGTTTATTTTTTTCTATGGCACTCTTTTTGGCCATCAATCATTCTCCTAGTCTAATCAATTTACTATTGGCAGTTGAAAACCTTTAAGTAGTGCTTTTGCTTCATCATCAGTTTCAGCACTTGTACAAATTGCAATATCTAAACCACGAATCTTATCAACATTATCATAATTAATTTCCGGAAAAACTATTTGCTCCTTAAGTCCTAGAGCATAGTTTCCTCGACCATCAAATGATTTTCTCGATAAGCCTCGGAAATCACGCACACGTGGCAAGGCTATAGATATCAATCTATCAAGAAACTCATACATACGATCACGCCTTAATGTAACTTTACAGCCTATGGCCATCCCGTCTCTTATTTTAAATCCAGCAATGGATTTTTTTGCACTTGTAACAACAGGTGCCTGTCCAGCTATAAGAGCCATCTCATTAATAGCAATATCCATACGTTTTTTATCTTGAGATGCTTCACCTACGCCCATATTCAAAACAATTTTTTCCAATCTTGGGATCTGCATAGGGCTCTTGTATTTAAATTCCTCCGTTAATGCCTGGCGAATTTCATTATCATAGAGCTCTTTTAAACGTGGTTTATTAATATTTTCAGACATCTATGACCTCACCAGACTTTTTGGCAAACCTAACTTTTTGACCTTTTTCTAATATTTTAAACCCAACACGAGATGACTTTCCAGTTTTTGGGTCAACTGTAGCAACATTAGAAATATGAATACTAGCCTCTTTCTCCACTATTCCGCCTTGTGGATTTTTCTGGTCGGCACTTTGGTGCCGCTTAACCATGTTCACACCTTGCACAATTACTCTTTGGTCAGAGGGTATTATTCGCAATACCTTGCCTCTCTTACCTTTGTCCCGACCTGCAAGAACGACTACTTCGTCATCCTTTTGAATTTTGCACATTGCCATTTTAAAAATGCCTTATAATCTATTTCTAATCATTAAAGAACTTCTGGTGCTAAAGATACAATTTTCATATACTTTTTTAATCTTAATTCTCTTGTTACTGGCCCAAAAATCCTAGTACCTATAGGTTCACCCTGTGCTGAAATAAGGACAGCAGCATTGCCGTCAAATCTAATAGCACTACCGTCATCCCTTCGAATTTCTTTGGCGGTTCTTACTATTACTGCACGGTGGACCTCACCTTTTTTAACTCTACCTCTAGGAATTGCGTCCTTGACTGTTACTACGATTAAATCGCCAACTCCTGCTGTTTTCCTCTTAGAGCCCCCAAGAACCTTAATGCATTGTACGCGCTTAGCTCCTGAGTTATCAGCAACTTCTAAGTTTGTTTGCATCTGGATCATTAGACCAACCTTTTGCTTAACACAAAACAGAATATGTTATTCAAGGTAACCTTCATTTACTTACCTGCCTCGCCTACGCCTTCTTCTGTAATTACTTCCCAGCGCTTGTTTTTTGATATTCTTCTACCTTCGCGAATACGAACTGTATCACCTTCTTTACATGAATTATTTGGATCATGCACAGCATACTTTTTGCTACGACGAATGACTTTTTTGTAAAGAGGATGCATTACTCTCCGTTCAACTCGTACAATAGCTGTTTTATCGGCTTTTGCACTTACCACACTACCTTGCATTATGCGCCTTGGCATTTTTTCTCCTCAACCTATAAATACATCATCAAGTTGACGCTATTGCGCCACGTCGACGCTCATTTATAATAGTATTAACTTTCGCTATATCTCTTCGGACTTCACGCATACGTGCAGTATTTTCGAGTTGCCCGCTTGCCTGTTGAAATCTTAGATTAAAGGCTTCTTTCTTTAATGAAACAAGCTCATCTCCAAGTTCATCATCACTTTTTGCGCGAATGTCATCTATTTCCATAATGATTATCCTCCATCACCCATTCGCGTTACTGTTTTAGTTTTAACTCTAAGTTTAGCAGCTGCTAATCTAAAAGCTTCTTCAGCCACTTCGCGTGACACTCCGTCAACTTCAAACATCATCCTACCTGGCTTAACCCTACATACCCAATATTCCGGAGCACCCTTACCTTTACCCATCCTAACTTCTGCAGGCTTAGTTGAGACAGGAACATCTGGAAATATCCTTATCCATACCTTTCCAGCTCTTTTCATATGTCGGGTAATAGCCCTTCTACCAGCTTCAATTTCTCGTGCAGTTACCCTTCCTGGAGCTATAGCCTTAAGCCCATAAGCACCAAAGTTAAGAGTAGAACCTCCTTTTGCTTTTCCATGAATTCGACCCTTATGAGCCTTCCTGTATTTAGTATTTTTTGGTTGTTGCATTACTTATCCCAGCCTTATCTTACTGCAGTATTATCAGCTGCACGTTTATCTTGAGCCATAGGATCATGTGCTAGAATTTCGCCTTTAAAAATCCATACTTTTATCCCACAACAACCATAAGCAGTTTGTGCGGTAGCTGAACCAAAATCAACGTCTGCACGGAGTGTATGTAGTGGCACACGACCCTCGCGGTACCACTCTGTACGAGCTATTTCAGCACCACCCAACCGACCACTACAATTAATCCTAATACCTTCAGCTCCAAGCCTCATAGCTGACTGGACGGCTCTCTTCATTGCACGTCGGAATGCAACTCGTCTAACGAGTTGCTGAGCTATATTTTCGGCTACAAGCTTTGCATCAATTTCAGGCTTTCTAATTTCAACAATATTTAGATGGACTTCACTTTCTGTCATACCGTTTATTTCATTACGCAACTTCTCTATATCAGCCCCTTTTCGCCCTATTACAATACCTGGACGTGCTGTGTATATTGAAACACGGGCTTTTTTAGCTGGTCTTTCAATTAATATACGACTTACACCTGCTTGGGCTAACTTCTTAGTAAGGTGTGTTCTAATTTGCAGATCTTCATGAAGTAAACTTGAGTAATCCTCTCCAGCATACCATCTTGAATCCCAAGTTCGGTTTATACCGAGACGAAGACCAATAGGATTAACTTTCTGACCCATTATGCCTCCTCGTGTCGTTCACTAACGACAATTTTAATATGTGCAAAGGGTTTCTTGATGCGACCAGCACGACCTCTTGCTCTTGGTCTAAAACGTTTCATTACAACTCCCTTGCCTACACTAGCTTCTGACACAACTAACTGATCAACATCTAGCTCATGATTGTTTTCTGCATTTGCAATAGCAGACTGTAAACATTTTTTTACTTCACCAGAAATTCGTCTTGTTGAAAACTCTAGTGCAGCTATTGCCTGCTCAGCCCTAAGGCCACGAATAGATTCCGCTACCAAATTTAGCTTCCTAGGACTTATACGAAGATTACGGGTTCTTGCCATCGCCTCATTTTTCTCGAGGCTTCTAACTCTTGGTTTTTTTCCCATAAGCTAACCTCTCTTTGCTTTCTTATCGGCCGTGTGACCATAATATGTTCGTGTTGGGGAGAACTCACCAAGTTTATGACCAATCATATTCTCGTTAATGAGTACAGGAACAAATTTGCGTCCATTATATACTCCAAATGTAAGGCCAACAAATTGAGGTAATATAGTTGATCTCCGCGACCAAGTTCTGATCACATCTTTACGGCCACTCGCTCTGGCATCTTCTGCTTTTTTAAGCAAATAGCCATCAACAAAAGGACCTTTCCAAACGGATCTTGCCATATTTACTCTCCAGTCCTAACGCTAAGGTTTTCTCCGACGCAGAATATATTTGTCGGTTTTTTTATTGTTACGCGTACGTTTACCCTTTGTTGGTTTCCCCCAAGGTGAAACGGGATGTCTGCCACCTGATGTTCTACCCTCACCACCACCATGAGGATGATCAACAGGATTCATTGCAACACCACGAACACTGGGGCGGATCCCTTTCCAACGAGCTCTACCCGCCTTGCCCATGTTCTGATTCTGATGGTCTGGGTTTGAAACAGCACCGATCGTTGCCATACAATCAGCTCTGACCATACGTTGTTCGCCAGATGTAAGTCTAAGTAATGCATAACCCTGGTCCTTACCTACAAGCTGCACATAAGACCCTGCTGCTCTTGCTATTTGCCCGCCTTTCCCTGGTTTGAGCTCAACATTATGGATGATAGTACCAACAGGAATATTTTTCATTGGCATTGAGTTTCCAGGCTTAATGTCTACCTTATCTCCAGAAACAACTACATCACCTTCAGTTAATCTTTGTGGTGCCAAGATATATGATAAAGAGCCATCCTCATATTTGATTAATGCAATATATGCTGAACGATTAGGATCATATTCTATTCTAGATACCGTTGCAGAAATATTGAATTTTAATCGCTTAAAATCAACCAACCTGTACCGGCGTTTATGACCACCACCTCTTCGACGAACGGTTACCCTTCCGACGTTATTTCGCCCTCCATTCTTGTTAAGTCCCTCTGTAAGTTCCTTAACAGGGCTTCCCTTCCAGAGGTTTGAGCGATCAACTAAAACTAATTGACGTTGACCTGGTGTTCTAGGATTAAAAGTTTTAAGTGCCATTGCATTAAACTCCCGTCATTACGTCTATGTGCTGGCCTTCAGATATACGAACAATGGCTTTTTTCCAGTCAGCACGCTGACCTCGACGCCCTCGAAACATCTTTACCTTTCCATGCACATTAATAGTGTTGACAGATTCTACCTTCACACCAAAAAGCCCCTCAACTGCAGCCTTGATTTCTGGTTTTGTTGCATCACGAGAGACTTTAAAAGTTACTTGATTATTCTCAGCACCTTGTGTTGCCTTCTCCGTTACCACAGGGCTCCTGATAATATCATACCAGCGCCCCTTTTTCCTAACATCACTCATGTTAAACGAGCCTCCAACTGCTCAACGGCTTCCCGTGTGAGAATTAAAGTTTCCCGACGCAGAATGTCATATACATTAGCACCCTGCTGACCAATGACATAAATACCCGGAATATTTTTTGCGGCTTTTTGGAAATTCACATCAATTTCACTACCACTGATTATTAATACAGATTCCCATCCTAATTTGCTGAATTTTTCAGCTAAAACTTTAGTTTTCGCATCTTGAATATTTATAGAGTCTATTACAAATAACTTTCCATCCGCTTTCTTTGAGGAAAGAGCACAGCAAAGAGCACGTTTCCTAACTTTTTTTGGCAATTTATGTCCATGATCTCTTGAGACTGGGCCAAAGGTTACCCCCCCGCCCCTAAATTGACTCACTTTAGAAGTACCGTGCCTTGCCCTTCCAGTTCCTTTTTGTTTATACATCTTTGCTGTAGTGCCACGGATTTCGCTTCGTCCTTTTACCTTATGTGTACCAGCTCTCCTTTTTGCCAACTGCCACTGCACATATCGATGCATCAAATCTGCTCTTATATCCGTGCCAAAAACCTCATCTTTTAGTTCTATTTCACCAACTTCAACAGAATCTAAGTTTGTAATGTTAATTTTCATCAGGATTGCTCCTCTTTATCAGCAGCATCCGATTTTTCTTCTAGCCTAGAATCCAAGTTTTCAGGAATATCAACTGGAGCTTCATGAGAAGTCTCATCTTGATTTATATTATCTTCCTCAGAACTTATATTAATAAGTCCCGCTGGGAAAGGAGCATCCTGTGGCAAAGTTTTTTTCTTACAATCAGAAACAAGGACAACGCCACCATCGGGCCCTGGTATAGACCCTTTAATCAAAATTACCCCCTCATCATAATCCGTCGACACCACCTCAAGATTCTGTGTTGTAACTCTTGCAGCACCCATATGTCCTGCCATTTTTTTACCCTTAAAAACTTTACCTGGATCTTGAATGTTTCCAGTAGAACCATGTGAACGATGAGATATTGAAACACCATGACTTGCTCTAAGGCCACCAAAGTTATGCCTTTTCATGGCGCCTGCGAAACCCTTACCGATTGAAGTACCTGTTACATCAACCTTCTGTCCAGACACAAAATGTTCAACCGAGAGTTGTGCCCCGATATCAAGTATAGCATCTTCAGATACGCGGAATTCTGTGATATAACGCATAGGTTCAATTTGTATCTTAGAAAAATGACCACGGATTGGTTTGCTAACATTTTTTACTTTTGCTTTTTTTGCACCTAATTGCAAAGCAATATAACCATCCTTTTCTATAGTCCTTTGCCCCAGAACATAACAATCTTCTACCCTTAAGACAGTCACGGGAATATGTTTACCAGAATCATTAAAAACACTAGTCATCCCGATTTTCTCAGCTATTAAGCCTGTGCGACGTTGAGTTGAAGTTGTCATGCTTTACCTCCCCCAGCCTCACAACCTGATCTCAACATCCACGCCAGCAGCAAGATCAAGCTTCATTAAAGCATCAACTGTCTGGGGAGTTGGGTCAACTATATCTAAAAGTCTTTTGTGAATCCTAATTTCAAATTGCTCACGTGATTTTTTATCTACATGAGGTGATCTATTGACTGTGAAGCGCTCTATTCTTGTAGGCAATGGAATAGGTCCGCGTAATTGAGCACCGGTACGTCTAGCTGTATTTACGATCTCATTCGTTGATACATCTAAGACTCGATGATCAAATGCTTTTAGCCTTATTCTAATATTTTGGCTTTCAATTGCCATTATTTAGCCCTTTCTGAGGCAGTTATTCCCAAATGCCTAAGCAAAAATCTTAGCCACTACACCAGCACCGACAGTCCGC
>MDTE01118627.1_pt1 | contig 73513 bp, 47 predicted proteins | sample 811231 | NCBI WGS metagenome assembly MDTE01 (sample SAMN05326651, study PRJNA326480) | marine metagenome | isolation source: seawater | place: Indian Ocean: Red Sea | collected 2010
CAACATCAACTCCGACGTCGACGGTGCTGTCGCGACCACTACCACGGATGGTGCCGGCAACTGGTCTGTCGCCACCAGTACCCTCGCCGAAGGCGCTCACAACCTGACTGCCACCGCAACCGACGCCGCCGGCAACACCAGTGCCGCCTCTGCAGCGCTCTCCGTAACCGTCGACACCACCGCGCCCACGGTCACGGTGGACTCACTGATCACCAACGACAACACCCCTGCACTTACAGGTACGGTCGACGACAACACCGCCACCATTACCGTTGCAGTCGATGGGCAATCCCAGCCTGCCACTAACAATGGCGACGGCACATGGAGCCTGGCCAACGACGTCCTTCTGGCGTTGGCCGATGGAATCTACGACGTCTCCGCTTCAGCCACCGATACAGCTGGCAACCTCGGAAGTGATCTGACCACCGGAGAACTCGAGGTAACAGGAACGATGCACATTGGCGCATCGGACTTTGCCGCGGCGTCTGGAAATCAAATCCGGTTGATCGTAGACGGGGACCAGATCCGCGCCGTGGATGCGGCACTCGCCGATGTTCTGCCCAGCCGGTTGCTGAGCGACGTGTTGATCATCGACGCCACCGGACAGGTCGACGCCGATGACACACTGATCGTGTCCTCAGCCGCAATTCCACCGGATGGAATCGTGTTTGATGGGGGGACGGGGGGCGTTGATCGCTTGCTGATGGGAATCGGACTCTCCGAGAGCGTCGACTCGTTGTCCGTCACGCTGACATCAGAGACGTCTGGCAATGTCGAAGTGGACGACGAGACGGTCTCGTTTGCCAACATCGCAACCCTCGATTCCACAGGCCTCGCGGCAATCGGCGCTCAAGACATCTCGTTCTCGGACAACGACGACACGATTGCTGTCACAGCAGTCAGCGCGACCAGCGATGAATTCGAATACCTGTTCGCAGCGACCGAATCTCTGTCCATTGACGGTGGCGGTGGAAACGACCGCCTCGACGCTTCATCCACGACCGGGCCTGTCGAGCTCTTGGGTGGTGATGGCAACGACATCCTCATTGGAGGTCCGGACGATGACCAGCTCAGTGGCAACAACGGCGATGACCAGATCAATGGAGGGGGCGGAGACGACCTTCTGCTGGGTCACGACGGAGACGACACACTGAGCGGTGGCGGAAGTGTCGACACGATTCAAGGTGGCAACGGTAACGACCTGCTTCGTGGCCAAGGAGGAGTGCTCAATTCCCTCGATGGTGGCCCCGGGCTGGACACGGTCCAGGAAACCGGCGACACCGACTTTACGCTGACCGATTCCTCGCTGACGAGCAGCCTGTCCACCCATATTCTCACCGGCATTGAACTCGCCATCCTGCGAGGTGGCGCTGGTGACAACACCATTGACGCGAGCGACTTCACGGGGCCAACAACACTCATCGGTCTCGAGGGCAACGACTCACTGGTGGGCGGATCGGCTGATGACATCCTCCGTGGCAACAACGGCGGCGACACCCTGATCGGCCAGGCCGGCAACGACCTGATTCTCGCCGGTGCCGGAGATGACGGCCTGGCAGGTGGCGTCGGAAACGACACCCTGAATGGTAACAACGGAACCGACACGCTCTTTGGCGGCGACGATGACGACACCGTCTTTGGAGGAGCCGGTGACGATGTACTGTTTGGTGAAGCCGGAGACGACTCGATCAACGGCAATGGAGGATCAGACACCGTCGCAGGCGGGGACGGCGAGGATGACATCGTCGATTCACTGTCGGAGATCGACGAGACCTTCGAACTGTTCGTCGACTGGATCGACTTCGACTAGCCTGCCAGCAGTCCGTTCACGACCTTCCCGGGCTGGCCGTCGAGCAGGGTCTGTTCCCGCCCATTGCGGCGGTAGACCAGCTCATCGGGGTCGATCCCGAAGAGGTGCATCAACGTGGCATGGTAGTCGAAGTGGTTGACAATCTTGTCGACCGCGTGATGACCAAACTCGTCGGTGGCCCCGTAGGTTCCACCAGCGCGGAAGCCTCCTCCGGCTAGCCACATGCTGAACCCATAGGTGTTGTGGTCGCGCCCCACCTGCCTCGGCCCCGCATCGTTCTGGATCACAGGCAACCGGCCCATTTCGCCACCCCAATGCACCACCGTCGTGTCGAGAAGGCCTCGCTGCTTCAGGTCCGTCACGAGTGCCGCTGCGGGGCGATCGACCTTCAGGCACGACGCCGGCAGACTGCTCCGGATCGAACCATGGTGATCCCAGTACTGGTTCTTGGTGAACAACTGCACGAACCGAACGCCTCGCTCAACCAGCCGGCGAGCGATCAGGCAACGTGTTCCAAATTCCACGGTCGCCTTGTCATCCAGCCCATACAACGACTGGGTGGCCCTGGTTTCCTTGGAGATATCCAGCGCCTCGCGCGCCGCAGTCTGCATCCTGGCCGCGAGTCCAAAGTTGGCGATCCTGGCTTCCAGTTCCAGTTCTCCCTGCCGCTTGCTGATGTGACGCTCATTCAGCCGAGTCAGAAGATCCAGGAAATTCTCCTGAACCGGACCTCGGAGGTGTTCGGGAGGCTCGAGATTCAAAATCCGTGGCTCTCGTGGCCGCACCACCGTCCCCTGGAACAGGCTGGGTAGCCAGCCGTTGGACCAATTCAACACTCCCTCGACCGGCAAGCCTCGCGGATCGGTCATCGCGACATACGCTGGCAGTTCATTGGTTCGAGATCCCAGTCCAAACGTCAACCAGCTGCCAAGCGCCGGGCGCCCGCGCTGAGTCCGACCGGTGTTCATCGCGTGGATCGACTGCCCATGATTGTTCACGCCAGTGTGCATCGACCGCACAACGACCACGTCGTCCACGATCCCGGCGAGGCCCGGGAGCAACTCGGAGATCTCGGTCCCGCACTCGCCGTGTTTTCGAAACTTCCACGGGCTCCCGAGCACCCTCGAACTGGCCTGCGCCGCGTTGTCGTACTTGATGGTGCCCGGAAACTGCTGACCGTCCAACCGATTCAACTCCGGCTTCGGATCCATCAGGTCGACCTGGCTCGGCCCCCCCTGCATGAACATCGAGATCATTGCCGTGGCTTGGGGATTCTGCCGAGGCTGTTTCGGCAACAGGTCAAACGACTGTCGAGCGAGTTCAGGTTTGACCGGAGCCGCACTGGCTCGCTCCTGGTGCAGGGCCCAGGAGGCCGCCAGCGGTGCCAAGCTCATAGCTCCGCTGGCGAGGAAATGTCGTCTCGATGACTGGTTCATGCTTTGCTTGCTGGTCATGTCGAGTTGTCTCGAGAGAAGATCACGTTCTTGCAAACGGGTCAGTCGATATAAAGAAATCTGTTCGCACTCAAAATGGCCTGGCACAGGCTGGCCAATGCCCGCTGCGCGTCAGAAGTTGTCTTGTCCTTCGTCTTGTCATGGGAATCGGTAAAGGCCTTCTCCTGCTTCACCAGGAAACCGGCCAGTTGCTCGACCACGTCCGCTTCGGGCTCAACACCGAACGCCAGTGACCACGCTCGCATCACCTGGGACCGCCGGTCCGGGCCTGCGTCCGTCATCACACGATCCGCCATCCGCCCCGAATACTCGACCATGAAATCGCTGTTCATCAGCATCAGGGATTGAGGAGCCACGTTGGAAGCATTGCGCTTCGAGCAATTGGGAGTCATGACCGGCACATCAAACGCCTCGAGCACTCCAAGCGGCCGGGTGCGACGGACCTGCACATAGAGACTGCGGCGGAAGAGATCGCCGCCGAGGTCAATGCGATTGGTCGGTTTCCGTTCGCCGTCCAGATTCTCCTGACCGAGCACGATCTGGCCCACCGCGTCTTCCATCACGGGAACTGGTTTCCCATACATCGTTGAGTTGAGTGCGCCGGATACGGCCAGGATGGCATCGCGAAGAGACTCCGACTCGAGTCTCCTGATCGACATGCGACCGAGCAGCAGGTTGTCCGGGTCCATCTCATCCAGCGGGGCACGACGACGGGACGACTGACGGTACGCCCAAGAGTCCAACAGCAATCGGTGCAGCTGCTTCACCTGCCAACCGCTGCGGACAAACTCGTCGGCGAGCCAGTCAAGCAGCTGGGGATGCGTGGGGCGTTCTCCGAGCACTCCAAAATCACCTGGTGACGACACCAGCCCGCGGCCAAAGTGGTGCATCCAGATGCGATTGACGATCACACGGGCAACCAGCGGATGGCGGCCACTGACGAGGTGACGGGCGTAGGCCAGCCGCCTCCCGGTCGTAGGCAGCGACGCGTCGTTGACCGGAAGCCCGGGCGTGGCTCCTGCATCGAGCACACTGAGTTCCCCGGGCTTGACGGCCTGCTTGGGCTGCTGGTGGTCGCCACGGAAGAAGACAAACGTCGTCGGCACCTGCCCGGGGACCTCCGTCAGTGCTCTCAGGAAACCCTCCTCAGGGATCCGGTCCCTGATCTCTTGAGCCCGGGCAGAGAACGACTTCAGATCGTCCGCGGCTTTCTCATTTCTGAGTCGGGCGGCAAGCTCTCGATCCGATTTCAGTTCCTTGGCCGCAGCAGCATCGAATTCCGACAGATTGTCGAGAGTCACCTGCTTGCCGGGGTGGGCCTTGCGAGCACGAGCCAAGAACTCCTGCTCCTTCCGTTTTCGTTCGGCATCGAGTTTTCCGGCTCGCCTCTCGCGCCGCCGATCGTAGAGATACAGCGAACCGGCGCTGATGTTGGCCACGCTCGGATACTTCTTCAGCAATGCCTTCTGTTCGTCAGTGCGTTTCGAAGACGACTCGCGATAGGCCGTCCGGAGCGTCTTCCGGATCGTGGCTGGAACCAAGAGCAGTTCCTCTTCGAGAGTCCGCGTGATGTAGAACTCGGTCTTCTCGGTTCGCTGCTTGTCGACGACGGCCGCGTCCGCTTCGATCCTCTTCTTCTCAGCTCGATCGGCCTCAGTGTACAGCGAGAGCTTTCGCTGGCTGGGGGATCGCCATTGCTTGGGGTTGAGAGCCGGTTCAAAGATGGCCCGCATGCGGTAGTAGTCCGCCTGGCTGATGGGATCGTATCGATGGTCGTGACACCGGGCACAGCCGACAGTGAGTCCCAGCAGCGAGGTCGAGACGATGCGGATCGTGTCTGCCACCACCTCGTTTCGTGCCACCACCGCGTTGACGCCCCCGGAACCGGTCCCATCGGGGGCCATTCTCAGGAATCCCGTGGCGGCCAGGGCTTCGATCTGCTCGTCGGTCAGGACCTTCCCGGGAGGTGCGACGAGTTCATCACCGGCAAGCTGCTGGATGATGAACCTGTCAAACGCCAGGTCCGCGTTGAATGATGAGATGACGTAGTCTCGATACCTGAACGCCGATGGGCGGACCTTGTCGTCGTCGCTGTAGCCCTCCGAATCAGCGTACCCCGCGGTGTCGAGCCAGTGACGCCCCCAGCGTTCTCCATAGAGAGGTGAAGACAAGAGTCGATTCACGAGTCGTTGCCAGGCATCAGGTCGTTGATCGTTCACAAATGCCTGGACTTCTTCTGGGGTCGGGGGCAATCCGAGAAGGTCCTGGGTCACTCTCCGCACCAGAATGGCCCCCTCAGCCGGAGCCGACATGGTTTGCTGGCTGGCTTCAAGACGGTGCAGCAGGAAAGCATCTACGGGAGTAAAAACCTGCTCGTTGTGCCTCACGCGCGGAATGGCGGGGCGGACGACAGGGCGAAACGCCCAGTAGTTTCGCTCCTCTTCCGAGAAGTAGTCTCCGTTTGAGATCGTCTCAGGCTCGGGCCTGGCTGTCTCAGCACCTGACGCGATCCACCGGCGAATCGTGTCGATATCAGAGTCCGACAGGTTCTTGTCACCCGGCGGCATCTCACCGGCCACCAGCCGACTCAACAGGTAGGACTCGTCCGGCTTGCCCGCTTCGATCGCGGCTCCGGATTCACCACCCTTCACAATGAACCGGCGCAGTCGCAGGTCGAGCTTGCCCTTGGTTTCCCCGGCCTCACCGTGGCAATGGAAACAGTGCGCCTTGAGAATCGGCCGCACGTCTTTTTCAAACAGCGGTGCATCGGCCGCACGAGCGGACGAGGAGACGAGGGCCAGGAGGAACAGGCAGGCGGTCTTGTTGGTCGTTGTCGATTGCATGAAGGGATGAACCATGGATCCGGATGGAAGCACCCCCTGATTTTCCTGACACCACGCGGCAACATCAATGCCGGGTTGGTTCGGGAATGGCCCCGAATTGCTGATGACAACGGTATCGGCCAACGGGTCTGATTCATCGCATGTCCCAGTCGCTCACGTCGGTCGACTTCCATCTCGCCTTGCATCCTTCAGCCTGGCTTCGCATCCTGTCCTGCGATTGACGCATCGGAGACACGTTGATGACTCACATCATCCGGCTCACGGTTGGTGACCTCGAATTCGAGGCCCAGCTCAATGAATCCGAAACGGCCCAGGCGATTTATGATGCTCTGCCGCTGCAATTCCATGGCAGTCGGTGGGGCGAGGAATACTACGGACGGGTCGATGTGCAAATGACCGAGGCTGACGATGCTCGGTCCGAGATGGCCGTCGGGGAACTGGCCTACTGGCCCCCGGGCACCGCTTTCTGCATCTTCTTCGGTCCCACGCCGGCGTCATTTGGCAACGAGCCGCGTGCCGCGAGCCCCGTCAACCCGATCGGCCACATCAGCGAGGATTGCTCGGCACTGACCGAACTTGATCACAGCGAGCCGATCCTCGTGGAAGCCATGTGACTCAACGGCCAATCACGTACCCGTGCGGGTCGACCACGTCGCGGAGCATTCGCAGTTCTTCCTCGCTCGGCGGCGCGGTCTCGGTCACCTCGTCGGCTGATCCCATCTCAAATCCCGTTCGTTCCTGAACGAGATCCATGGTCACCCCCGGGTGGAGGCTCAACACCTGCATCCGCTTGGTTTGATCGTGATAGCCGAGAATCGCCAGGTCGGTGATGACACGATACGGGCCGGTGCCGGGCAACAACCCCGCAGCTTCTCGAGCTCCCGGTCCGTCCAGGAATCCCGGGGTCGTGATGAAGTCAACCGTCTCGACAAACCGCCGTGGATCATGATTGGTGATGACCAGCGTGCGCCAGCACAGGCTGGCCAAATCGTTGGCCCCGCCACTGCCTGGAAACCGCACTCGTGGCCGAGCATAGTCGTCGCCGATCATCGTCGAATTCAGGTTGCCAAAGGCATCGATCTGGGCACCGCCAAGGAATGTGTAGTCCATCATCCCCCGCTGGCAAGTCTCCATGATCTCGCACATGCTTGATGCCATCAGGCCTCGATAAAACGTCCTCGAATCTCCCACGCTGATCGGCATGGTGGGTAGTTGAGGTGCCACGCCACCGGCTTCAAAAAAGACAGTCAGGCTTGGCGCATGCATTTGCTGAGCCAGCATGGCCGCGGCACAGGGAACGCCGGTCCCGACGGCTGCCGTTCTGCCATCTTCAAGCATTCGTGACGCGCACGTCACCATCAGTTCCATGGCGTTGTAGGCGGGAGTGGATGTGCTCATCGCTGCCTGGTTCCCATTGCAATCGAGCTACGCGTCATCGAGCAGCTCAAGCCGCCGAAGTTCTTCCAGTCGCTCAAGACCTCCGGCTCGCTCAACATACTCCTGGTGATCGCTCACACCGAAGAGATGGTGGTCGAGGAATTCCCTGTAGGCCTCGAGATCCTCTTCGACCTCGAGCCACCGCCGGATGTGGACCTCGTCCGAGTAGTACTCGTAGGGCATATTTCCGGGATAGCTGCCCAGAGGAACCTCGCACACCGCGTCCACGCAGTAGTAAGGAATGGCTGTCCGCGCCGGATTGGCCCTGATCTCGTCATTACTGATCAGTCGTTCGCAACTGACGATCAGTTTTTTCGCGGCCCGTGCGATATCGACATCGGCCACCGTGATCCCTTCGATCCGACAGTTCCCAAACCGGTCCGACTCGTGCACGTGGATCACGGCGACATCGGGATAGAGTGCCGGCACCGCGACCATCGGTTCGCCAGTGAACGGGCAGGCGATCTTCCTGGCCGCGCTGTTTCTCATCGTGTCTGTCCCAAGCGTTGTATGTGCGGGCAGGAACGGCACGCCCATCGCGGCTGCTCGGAACCTGAGTGCCAGCGTGTAATTCGTCCACTCGGTGAACTGCACCTCACCCGACTCCATCACACGGCGGGCCTGACGAGACAAGCCCCGGGCTTCAAGACCTACCACATAGGCGTTATCGACCCGGGCCAGCATCTGGCCACGGCCCATGAGATTTCCGGCCGACATGATCTGGAAATCATGTGTCGAGGTGTGCCCGGCAAATCCCAGGTCCTGCTTGTTCTGCCTGACAATCTCGTGCAAGACTGCGGTCGGAATCCTGTCGCCCCCAAATCCCCCGATGGCCAGGTACTGGCCATCGGCTACCAAGCTTGAGACCGCCTCGGTGACCGACATGACCTTGTCGGTCATGGCCCGCGATCGGCCCGCAAAGACCTCGCGCGCGGACACCGTCGAAGGGTCAGTGAAGAGCTGGCCAGATCCCTGTTCGAGCGTGTCCATCATGCCTGCCCGTAGACCACCGCGGCCACTCCCACGACTCCAACTCCGATATTGGCCACAGCCACCCAAATCGGTTTCCTCGCGTGGCTCATCGCGGTTCGATTGTCAACATCCTCACCACGCGCCGGCGACTCTGTCCGAGCCTTCTTCACTGTGGCCGCCACATCGAGCAGTCCCAGCACAACAATCAGGATCATCAGCGATCGTCCGGTCCAGGGCGCATCGTCGATCTGGACGCAGACCCACCCGCCGAGAACCGCAGCCGGTAGGCCCAGGACCAGCGAAACCAGGTTCCAGCTCAAAGTGACTTCGTACGTGCCAGGCCGAAACGCGCCGTCAGGCCCCATCAGCTTATAGGCCATCGTGAACGTGATCATCACAAAGACGCCAATAACCACGTAGGCCCCAATCACCGCAGCAAATGGCTCCCAGCTCATCGAACAGCCTCCCCGTTCACGCCTGGCGGCACGCTATGAGAGTTGCTCACGGACTTTTAGCAGCAACTTCTTCGTGGCATGCACACCAGCCACCTCTGACAGCCGCCCACCCTCGTACTCGATCCCGACGTAATCACGGTAGCCTGCCGCCACGACGATTTTCATCATCTTGACGAAGTCCGTCTTCGTCTCGTTGCCATCCTTGTCAAAGTCGTGGGACTTCGCGCTGACGGACTTGGCAAACGGCATCAACTCGCGAACGCCCTTGTATCGGTCGTATCCGCCAAAGTTGCCAAAGTCCGGCAGTGTGCCGCAGTTGTCAAGCTTGACGGTTTTCATGACCGACGAGAGCCACTGGCCATTGGACGACAGCCCACCGTGATTTTCGACGATCACGTTCATCTTGATCGTCGCGGCAAACTCGCTGAGCAGTCTCAAGCCATCGGCCGCGAGCTTCAGTTGTTCCTCGTAAGACCCCTTCGATCGGGCATTGACACGGATCGAGTGGCAGCCCAGCTGCTTGGCAGCCACCAGCCATTTCTTGTGACGCTCGACCGAGTCTTTGCGTTTTGCGGTGACGGGGTCTCCCAGGTTGCCTTCACCGTCAATGAGAATCACGGTCGCTCCCACGCCCGCCCCATCGGCTCGCTTTTTCATCTCGCTGATGTATGCCGTGTCCTTGGCCTTGGAGAAAAACGGTCGATTCCAGTATTCAACCGCATCGATGCCGAATTCCTTCTTCGTGAAGGTGGTGAAATCCATGTTGCTGAGCTTGCCCTGCCCGATCATGCGGTGAAGCGAATACTGCGTCAGCGAAATCCGATAGAGCGGCTTTTTCTCGGCAGCACTTTCGGATCCCATCAGGGCCATCGGCAGCGTCAGGCCGGATGCCGTCATGGCTGTCTGGGCAAGAAATCCGCGTCGGTCTGTGAGCTGTGTCATGGCTGGAGGTCTCGAGCGAGGTGGAGAGAAATGGTCCGGCGATGTGTTTGGCGTATTCTAGCTGCTGAGCGGGTCACGCGCATCATCACGGATCTTCGCCCAGGAGCGGTGGCAATTCCTTCCCAGCGGGGACAAAGGACATCGAGATCGAGTTCACGCAGTGCCGCGTGTTCTTGGTCGTGAATCCCTCTCCGAGGAATACATGACCCAGGTGTCCGCCGCATCGTCGACAGAGGATCTCAATACGCCGTCCGTCGGCATCGGTCTCACGGACGACCGCATCGGTGATCTCGTCATCAAAACTTGGCCAGCCACAGTGACTTTCGAATTTGTCCTCCGACCGATACAGCGGCGCGTGGCACTGCCGGCACAGAAACGTGCCCGGATCTTTCAGGTTGGTGAATTCGCCTGTGAAGGGACGCTCTGTCCCCTTGCGCAAGATGACGAATTCCTCGTCTGCGGTCAGCTCGTTCAGCGGGGGATGAGATTTCGTCACGGTCACCTCTCGTTGGCATCACGTCGCATCAGCGTCCCTGGCGCATCGGCCAGTTGAGGTGCTTATGCAGAAAGCGAAACGTCCCCACCCCATGAATGGTGTGTGGGCCGTCAAAAAACTCAATCTCGGTGCGGTCTCCGATTCCAATCCGGTCATAGAACCGTCGAAACCGTTGAAACTCCTGCTCAACCCACTCGGGCGGCGCCCCCCCGTCCTTCAGCCCCTGCTCGACCATGAATGGGCGAGGGGCCATCAACATTGCCAACTCGGCATAGCCCGCCACGTGTCCCATGTTCCACTCAGGAATCTCGTACTCGCTTGTGAAAATGTAGTTGTAGCGTGTGTCGTTACCGGCAATTGAGCGAATCCACCTGGTGTAGTCGCCCGAGCAGATATTGAGGCAATAGCCGGAGACAAATGGCGGGACCCGCATCGCCGTCTTTCCGCCATAGGACAGTCCGTAGAACCCAATCCGCTGGGGATCAACCTGGGGCAACGAACCGAGCCAGGCCACCGTCTGCTCGTGCTGCGGAATGATGTAGCTGAACAGAGACCGGCCCAGCGGATTCGACATGCGCTGGATCACCCGAAACGCATCACGGCCACGGTACGGGTTTTGAGGCGAGTAGACGATGAAACCCCTCAAACACAGTTCCTCGGCAAACGCCTTGTAGAACCGAAAGGCCCGAGGCTCGCGACTGATGGTGTCCATCGCCAGGCTCTCCAGTCCATGCTGGCACACGACCACCGGACGACGTTCACCCTCCCTGAGATCCTTGGGCAGCAGGAGAATCCCCGAGGCGAAGATGTCGCGGAAGACCTCCAGCTTGATCTCAAACGCCCGATACCGTGGGCGATCGAGCAAGAGGCGAGATCGTGGGCGAGGAGGAAGCCGCCGGTGAGGCAGACGTCCTATCAGTTCGTCATACACGCGTGCCCGCCGCTTCTCCCACTCGCCGGCGACCGCAGCAAAAGACCCGGCGTCGGAATGCCAAAGATGGTCCCGGACCCTGGCGCTGCTTCTCATCAGGCCTTGGACGTGTTCCTGGAGTTCGTCGAATTGCTGTTGCTGCCGTGCGGTCAACTGACTGGGCGACAGCCGGTTGGACTTTGGCCCCATCCGCCACGGAGGAGGATCTTTCAGTGGCGCGTCCGAGATTCCCAGTCCGTCCAGGAATGGGACGACAGCCGACCGACTTCCGGCGGGTCGATCCGCTGACCTGTCGTCGCCTGCCAGGACAAATCGTGAGCCAGACTTTCGGCGTGCTGCAAGTGCCTCCAAGCGAGACATCTCCTGTTTCACCGAAGCACGACTCTGCGGAATCACCCTTCCGGGGGCCGCCGTCGCTGGTCGGCCCGGCCTCATCGGAGGTGGACCATCGACCAACGGGACACGACACGGCTCGATGACAAATCGGCGCGCGCTCGCCATAGCAGCCAACTCGGCGTCGCCAAACACGGTCAGCAGCCGCCAGATGTTTCTGGAGATTGGCTGCTGCCACACAGACTCGCGCTGGTCAAAGTACCCACAGATCAAGGCAGACTGGACTCGTTCGTCGAGTGCCGAGACGAGCAGCGCCATCAGCCCTCCCTCACCGACACCGACCACTCCCACCGGAAGCGGTCGTCCACTTTGTGTCCGTTGCCGACCGAGCAGGTCAATCGCAGCCAGTACCTTTTGCACCTCGTAGCCGACCACGTGGCGACCCATTTCAAAGGCCTGGCGATAGATGAATTCACGGTGAGGCTGGTTGGTGAACCGGACAGCCTTGTGCCCCGAAAACTCGTCATCGCGATTGATCAGGAGAGGCACGATGACCAGGCAGCCTGACTCGGCCAGTCGACGAGGCAACTGTGCCGACGCCGGAACGCCCGACTCGATTCCCGCAAACTGCTCGGGAGTCCAGGTCGCGTCAGGAATCACGACCACAGCAGCCCGTGGTCTCAGGGGGGAGATCATCAGCCCCTCGGCCGTGATGCCGTCGATCACGGGCCAGGACACGTGGTGCACCACGCAGTTGTCGGTCCGGGCGAGATGAGTGGGCTGTGTCGGGCGGGCGGGAAACCGGAATTGGTGCTTCTGGGTCGGGTCGGCCGTCACTCGCCGATCCACGACTCCCGCCCACTTTGCGAGTTGCTGACGCAGCGATCGCTTCTTTTGGGACGCCACTTCGGCCGAATCGCTCGCCTGCGGAAACAGGTCGTCCCAGCGTCGAGAACGCGTAGCTGGGGCCGTCATGAGTTCAGCCCGACAAAACCTCCGGATGCCGGCGACCATCTCCTCAGCCAGCGGCTGACGCGCCACGAGAGGCTCGGTTCTGGGCAATCTCGTGACTTCTGCACCAGCCGCTGAAGCCAGAAACAGAACAAGGATCACAATGCCCGGGATGGCGGGTCGTGCGGTCAACGTACAGCACCAGCCATTGCACCAATGGTCATGAAAACGATCACGCCACCCCAAACAAGCGTGAAGATCCCCCCCATGATGATCCCGATCCACGCGTGAACAGATCCCTTGACCGCCGGATTTTCCTTGCGCTTTTTCAGGCCCATGATTCCCAGGATGAACGCCGGTATCGCGAGAACGACTCCGATACACGGTAGCAGCGAGAACAGCCCGAGATAGTAGGCCACCAGTGCCGGCTGATTCTTATAGGGAATGATGCCACCGGTTGCGTCACCTTCTTCTTGCTGTGTCACATGCCCTGCCGGCTCGATGGACAAATCGCCCTGGTACTCCAGCTCGTTGTCAAAGTCCTGAGACATGCGTAGTCTCTCCAATCGGGGCAAACCGGCCGACCGTACAGCGGTCGCCTAGGCAATGATCTCTTCAATCACATGACCAAAGTCTCGTTCCAGCCTCTTCCGACCGGGAATCTCCAGCCGACGGGCATCCAGCCCAAGGAGGCGAAACAGTGTAGCATGGACGTCTGTGACGTAGTGCCTGTTTTCGACGGCATGGAATCCCAGCTCGTCTGTCGCCCCATGGACGATACCCCCCTTGATCCCGCCTCCTGCCATCCAGATCGAGAAGCCATAGTTGTGGTGATCCCGACCGCCCTTGTTCTGGGCCCCAGGGGTTCTCCCGAATTCACTTGTCCAGACCACGACCGTTTCGTCGAGCAGGCCTCGCTGTTCGAGATCCGTTAACAGACCAGCAATTGGCTTGTCGGCCTGGGCACACATGCGATTGTGATTTGCAACGAGACCAGAGTGGGCGTCCCACGCGCCGGCGGCTCCACCTCCGTGGAACACCTGGACAAACCGAACTCCCTCCTCGACAAGCCGGCGTGTCGCGAGAAGGTTCTGTCCGAATCCCCGGGTGGCGGGCCGGTCGAGTCCATACAATTCCTGGGTCTGCTTCGTCTCGCTCGCGAGATTCATGATCTCGGGCACCGCCGTCTGCATACGAAATGCCAGGTCGTAGGACTTGATCCTCGCCTTCAACCGGTCATCCGCCGCGTACTCGCGAGCGGTTTCTGCCTGCAACCGAGTCAGCAAGTCCTGCTTGATCGTGCGGACCGATGACGGCGTGTTACGGGCACTCCTGGCATATGACAACGGGTTTTTCGGATCAACCTTCAGCCAGATCCCCTCGTGCTCCGGGCCCAGGTACTGTGCATCCGTGCCACCGGCACACTGGGATTCCATTCCGCGATCACCGATCGAAAGGAACTGGGGAATGTTGTCGCTGAGAGATCCCAATCCATAGTGAATCCAGGCACCCACGGTCGGAAAGCAGCCATCCAGCATGTGGCGCCCCGACAGGAATTCAATCTGGGCACCATGGTTGTTGTCTGTTGTCCACATTGACCGGACGACGGCCATCTTGTCGACGTGCTTCCGCGTGTGGGGCCACCAGTCACTTACCTCGACCCCACTCTCACCGCACGCCCGGTACCCCTTCTGCAGGGGAAGGATCCTGGCCTGGTCCGTCTTGATGACATTGTTGAGCACCTGCTCTCGGACGTTGCGGTAGTAGGGAGACTTGAGCACCGCATCGAAGTACGGCGTCTCGGACATTGTCTTACCCGCCAGCCGGTTCAGTTCCGGTTTGGGATCGAAGCCCTCGTGATGACTCACACCGCCACGCATCATCAGCCAGATGACCGACTTGGCACGAGGCCGAAACATGGCGCGACCCCGCAGGTCTGGTCCATGACCAGGGGCGCTGTCCGACGCGGCAGGGGACTCGGCGGACAGCTCACGCGTGATCATGTCATCAAGAGCGATCCCGGCCAGGCTCATCCCGGTCCATCCCAGAAGCTCTCGGCGCGTGCAAGCCGTCGGTGCGGACGATCGAGCGCGGGGGGGCATGTTAATACCTCGGTGGCTGTGCATCAGCGAATGACCAGGAAATCGTTGTGCATCACGAGAACATGGGCGATATGACGATGGGCATCCAGTCGTGCCGCGGCGGTGTCAGCTCCTTGCCTTTTCAGTGTCGCGATCAGTTTCTGACACGCCTCGAGAGTCACCGCGTGCTCGGTGGCGGACGCCTGGCGACCGAGAATCGTCTCGTACGCGACGGTAATGAACTCGGCATCAGACTTGTTAGTCAGCCTCTCTCCAATGGCTGCAGAGAGCTGCTGGACGAGCCGGCTGTTGGCCAACGCCAGCGATTGCTGAGGCACCACGGTCTCGTGACGGCGATAACACTCTTCGACACTGGCCGCATCAAATGTCTCGAGCATGCGATATCGGTCGTCTCGGGCATAGCGGTAATAAAGTGTCCGACGGTGGCCGGTATCGGCCTGGTCGCTCGGCAGCACGGGCCCGCCCATGGTGCGATCCAGGCGACCCGCCAGGGCCAGCAAGCTGTCCCGCAGAATCTCGCCTTCCATCTGCTTCAGCGGCATCCGACGAAACAATCGATTGTCTCGGTCTGTCGGCTCTGCCGGGTCCCTTGGATCAGTCTTCGACTCCCGCTGGTACGCCCGGCTGCTGGTGATCACGCGATGGAGGTCCTTCATGCTCCATCGATTCTCCATGAACCGCGTGGCCAGGTGATCGAGCAACTCCAGGTGCTGTGGTCGCGGGGTTCGAATGCCAAAATCAAACATGGAGCCGACGAGCGGTTGACCGAAATGGCGTGCCCAGATGTGATTGACAGCCACCCGAGACGTCAACGGGTTGTCACGCGACGTGATCCACCTCGCCAGTGCACTGCGTCGGCCTGTGGATCGCCGTGGGAATTGCTTGCCCAACGGCTGATAGGAACTCGTTGGCTTCTTCGCCATGTTCTGCTGCAGGTTCTTCCGCAGACCGTCGACCTTCTTCTGAAGTTCGGTTACTGCTTTCGAAACCGACTTCGTGCCCGGTTTCTCCCGCAGCAGCGCGGTCGCGAGATCTCGTTCAGCGATCATCAACTCCGTCTTGATCCGGGCCAGCGTGTGCTGATGTTCAGCACGGGCTGCCTCACGTGCCACCGTGTCTGCTTCTCCCTTTTCGAGTTCATACTTGACCCTCTCGGCCTGAGCTCTTGCCCGCAGGGCCGCAGACTCGAGTTCCAACACGAGCAACTCGTGATCAACAATCGCCTGGTCCAAGGCGAGACGATCGAGGGACCTGCGGAGAGCCTCGGCTGACGCCACGACCTGTGGAGGTGGAGAGCCCTTTCCCGCCTCGGCGGTCTTGAACAGCCGCTCAGCCGAGTCAAGGTCGCCAAAAGCAAAGCCGAGAAACTCGGCCGAGGCCTCGTAAGTCGACACCGCCAAACGACCCATCCGCCGCGGCCGGGGAACTTCCACGGCGAGCTGGAATTTGCCATTGACCCAGGCATTGACCAGGCGATCGCGCACCGCAATCGTCACCTCGTACTCGACCCCGTTCTTCACTTCCAGCCGCGTTCGAGCGGGATAGACCTGCTGGTTTCCGGATTTCGAAGTGAACGACACCTGGTTGCCACTGGGACTGATGTAGACGTTGAACTGTTCGTCGCCCTTGATGTCAAAAATGAGCCCGATCGAGCGGGTCGCACCTCCGGTGATTCGAAACCGCGAGGTGGCGACAAAGTTCCGCGGCGGCATATGACGGCAGATGTACCGGGATTGTCCTCCCGTGAGATTTTTGTTGAGCAGGCCTGCAGCGGTGATTTCAAACGGACGGCCAAACGTCTCCCAGTCCTTCGGGCGATCCGTCTTGAACGTGTCCTCAAACAGCGGTCCGGCCTTCGGGTTGGTTTTCGCGGCGGCGAGTCGTTCCGCAAGCCGTCCGACGCGCTTCACCAGCTTTTGCTTCTCATCCCGCCTGGCATCGGCCCGCTCCTGGATCGCCCTGGCGGCTTCCGCAACCGCGGTCGGCGCCAGCGCGGGATACCACCCCGTCACCGGCAGCCTGACTTCATTGACCGCCGCCGTCTTTGCGGCCGAGTCACCAAAGATCCGCGGCACGACAGCCAGGATCTTTCTTTTGGCATCAGGGTTCTTCTCATCTCCTCGAATGAAGAGCTGCGTCTTCACGTCCAGGTCAGCGTCATACACGCGGCTGATTGCGGGAGCATCGGGAGACGGATCCGCTGTCAGCGGATCAAGACGGACCTGGTAGGGCTCAAAGAACGCCCGCCACGAGTAGTACTCGTCCTGGTCCAGCGGATCGTACTTGTGGTTATGACAACGGCAACAGTTGAGAGTCAGACCCATGAAGGACTTGGCCGTGTGCTCGACAACATCCTCAAGCCAGTAGTTTCGGTTGAAGAGATGGAAGTTCCGGGTCAGGAACCCCGTGGCCCGCAGTCGCGATCGATCCAGCGGTGCCAATTCGTCGGCGGCCAGCATGTCCTGGACCATGCGGTCATACCCAAGATCGTCGTTGAGTGACTCGACGATCCAATCCCGCCAGCGCCAGATGCTCTTCTGGCTGTACCTCACCTCCTTGCCCAGGCCGAACCAATCGGTGTACCGCCAGATGTCCATCCAGTGACGGCCCCAGCGTTCCCCGTGGTGTGGGCTGGCCAGCAAGGCGTCCACGACGTCCTCGTAAGTCTCTTGTCCGGGCCGTGCCAGGAATTCATGCAACTGCTTGCGAGTGGGTGGCAGGCCGGTGAGATCCAGTGACACGCGTCTCAGCAGGTGGTCACGTCGGGCCATGGGCCGCGGTGTGATCCCACGTTTGCGAAACAGGTCCTCGAAATACGCGTCGATCGGGTTTTGGCCATCGTCCAGTCGAGGTGATATTCGGGGGACTTTCCAGGCCCAGTGATCTTCGGGCCGGGCCGGGATCACCTCGTCGGGCGGTACGTGGGCCCCGTCGAGAATCCAGCGACGTATCACATCGATTTCGCGTGCCGACAGGGGCTTGGCCTCCGCCGGCATCCTCAGATCCTCATCCTTTGAGGTGATCCTCTCGAGGATGAGGCTGGCATTGGGCTTGCCGGCCACGACCGCTCGCCCGGACTCACCGCCACGGTGAATCAGCGAGGCGGCATCGAGCCGCAATCCGGCTCGTGTTGTCCGGGCCCCATGGCAGGACACACAGTGCTTGACCAGGATCGGGCGAACCTGATCCTGAAACGTCACATCCTCACACTGGCCTCTCGCGTGCAGGAGAAGCATCAACGAGATGAAAAGCACTATGCGGATCATGATGCGTGAAGGACAGGAGAGAGGGTCTTCCCAGAGCGTCAGCGACGGACCCGAATTGGGCCATCGACGCACTCACCAGTCTAACAAATGCCCCAGCGGAGAGCCGCGAGCATCATCACCTGTCGGCGGAGCGAATGACCCGTGTCAGCTTTGAATCCGACCGCACCTGCCAAGTTTGCACGTCGGCCTTGCCGGGCTGGAGCTGGACCGTCGCCGTGTAGCCCGTCTTGGTCGACCGAATGTGGGGTGGCGCCAGAACGCCAGCCCATTTGGTCTTGTGTAACCCCAGCGATTCGAGCGACCCAGCCCATGCCTTGTGTTTGCGGTGGTACGACTTCTGGTGGTGATACACCGTCATCAACGCCACCCGAGCCGGCCAGGATGTGTCGGGCTGGAACCGTGTGCCGGTCTTGCCATCGCTGAACTGCACGAAACCCCACATCTCAGGCCGGTGCATATCGATGATCCCCTGCGGAGACCACGTCCAATTGTCCTCTCGCATCTTGGGGACCTTCTTGTACTTGCCGTCGACAACCATGTGACGCCATTCGACCCGCGAGTAATTCACTCGCCACTGGTCTCCTGGTCTGGGCGGTGCTGGCCTGTTGGCCTGGCGTTTCAGCACGCTCCAGGGAATCGCGATCTCAACCGACCAGCCCTCGTCGATATCCGTGGGATCGTTGAGCGTGCCACGGACGGAGACTGCTGTTTTCAGGCCCGGGATTTCCCAGCTGTTGTCCGCACGTCCACCGTCCTTGTACGGCTTGGGCAGAAACAGGTCCCACCCGGTATTCAATGCGTTCATCTCGAACTCGTAGTACTCGTGCGTGTCCCCATCGGGATCGATGAATACCTCGAAATCGTTGTCATGGAAAATCACCGAGTCATGCTTGGTGAGCGTGCCCCACACATGCGGCTCAAGCATCTCGGCCGCGACGTAAAAGAACTGCTTGTCCCAGAGCATCTTCGCACGAGTCCGGAACCTGGGACGAGGCTTGAGATCGCCCTCGATGTCAACGAATTGGTTTGTCCACGGGGCCGATTTCCAGGCGGAATCATCAAGCCGCCCATCTATCCGAGGCCGGGTCTTTGCCAGTCGGCACACGTAGCCCTGGGGCACGATTCTCTTCATCTTGGCCCAGTCCTCGGCCGAACCGGCGAGAGTCCGGGAACAGAAAAGCATCGTGACAACGAGAGTCGCCGAAACACATGGGTTGGTGATACGCCTCGATTCGATTCTGCACATCACGGCATCTTACACACCAGCTCGCCAGTTGCCCCCCCATCTGCTCTCTGCCAATGCGGATCTGCTCATCGAACAAGCAGCGCATCACCTGCCGTTGCCATGCCTGCAGCCGGATCGACAAAAGACTCTGTTTGCATGTGTTGCCGTCACCTCACAAAACGTCTCTCGCAATGGGCACGGCGGTTTCGGGTTGTTGAGCTTCGGAAACCGTCCCTGGTATTCGCCGACCAGGAATTGAGACGCCTCGCCGTGGTGAATCTCGCCTGGAACTGCGGTGAACCGGTCTCAACAGGTGCACGGTCTTTCGCTGCTCTCGGGAGCCATGACAGACTCACCGACGCCGTTTTTGATCCCTACTCGCACCAGCCTTCCTGCAAGGCCTGTGCCGTCCGACTACAACCCAATTGGACCATCCAGCCCATGGGGTCAGAGCCTGTATAGTGAAGAGTGGCTTGCCGAGACGACGTGGTGCGGCATAACGTGACGCCACTATTCACTATTCAGGCTCTGGCCCCAGAAGATGGGGGACTGGGAAAGGACGAGGATGGCGACGATTCCGCTGTTGGATGTGTCAGGGAGTCCCACCGAATTGGGTGAGGCTCATGGGGAGTCATTCCGCGACCTGATCGCAGAGCACATCGCATGTCATCGCGAGTGGATCTTCGAGTTCGCTGCGATCCCACTGGACGGTGAGAAGCTCGATGCCCTTTGGCAGCCGTGGATTGACGCCAACGAGGCGGCGGCTCCCGAGTTGGTCGACGAGATGCGAGGCATCGCTCGTGGGGCTGGCGTGCCATTTGAGCACGTGTTCCAACTCAACTCGCTCCTCGACCTTGGCAATTTTCGCTGGATGGACTGCATCCGCGAGACCGTCGGATGCACGTGCTTCGTCGTTCCTCACGAAGCTGGGTCGGGCAAGACGCTACTTGGCCAGACTTACGACCTCTCGGCATTTCGCAGATCTTTCAACATCGTGCTGCGAGTCAATCCGCAGGACGGTCCCACTCAGCTGGTCTATTCGCTCGCCGGCATGGTGGGACTGGCCGGGCTGAACGAGCATGGCCTGGGCATCAACATCAACTACCTCTCCAGCAATGACTGTCAGCCGGGTCTCCTGCACGCGGCGATCGTCCGCCAGGTCCTCGGCGCTTCCAACCTCGCCGATGCCGTTGCCGTTCCGACCGGTGTTACCCGAGCTGGCGGCTCACACTACATGATCGCCGACGATGCCGGACATGTGATCAGCGTTGAAACAACCGCCGAGAGATTTGCGCTCGCGTATCCTGACGGAGAACCGTACGGACACACCAACCACTATCTCTCAGACTGGCTGCAGCCGGTGCAGGTGGTCCGCCCGTCCTCGATCGGCAGCTCGATCGCTCGCTACACGGCGCTGCGGAGGTTCCTCCAGCGAGAAGATCTCGACCTCGATGTCCTCAAGTCCATGACCGCCGACCACAGCTCCTACCCCAGGTCGATCTGCGCCCACGGTGGTCCCGACGAACCGGACCAGTACAGGGGCAGCACGATCGCTGCGATGATCCAGGTGCTTGGCGAAAGAACGATGCACATCTGTGGCGGATGCGCGTGCGAATCGCCCTACGAGGCAATCACGCTCTAGCCCGAGAAGCGCCCGTCGCTCATGCGATCAGGTCGTGCAGCACATCGCCGTGCACGTCGGTGAGCCGGAAGTCTCGCCCGGCATACCGGTAGGTGAGCCGTTCGTGGTCGAGCCCCATCTGGTGCAGCACCGTGGCGTGCAGGTCGTGCACGTGTACCTTGTCGGCGACAGCCTGGAACCCAAAGTCGTCGGTCTTCCCGTACGCGATCCCGCCCTTCATGCCACCACCGGCCAACCACATCGTGAAGCCGTAGTGATTGTGATCGCGACCATCAGTCCCACGGCCCTCCGTGAGATCAGTCGTCGGCGTACGTCCAAACTCTCCGCCCCAGATCACCAGCGTGTCCTCGAGAAGCCCTGAGCGATCCAGGTCATCCAGCAACGCGGAGATCGGCCGGTCGATATCTGCACACAGGCTCCGGGCCTTGTCGTTGTGACCGTGATGGGTGTCCCAGGGCTGCCCGTTGCCATAGTAGACCTGGACAAATCGCACACCCCGTTCAACAAGTCTTCGGGCGAGCAGGCAGCCGTTGGCAAAATCTCGAGTCCCATACGCTTCGCGGACCACCCGGGATTCCCGGGACAGATCAAACGCATCAGTTGCCGCAAATTGCATGCGAAATGCCGTTTCCATCGACTTCAGCCGTGCCGCCAGCAGCGGGTCCCTGTCGCGCCGCTCCAGGTCCCGGCGATTCACCTGTCTCATCAATTCGAGTTGGCGTGCCTGTGTGGCCCGGTCGAGCCGGGCATTTCGCAGGTAGGGGATCATCTGCTTGGGATCGAGAGTCTTGTGGTTGATGTAGGTGCCCTGGTGCTCCGCGGGCAGGAAAGCGCTGGTCCAGAGAACCGAGAATCGCACGGGGCGGCCCGGGCACAACACGACGTAGGCCGGTAGGTTCTGGTTCTCGGTCCCCAGCCCGTAGCTCAGCCAGCTCCCCATGCTGGGAACGGTGGGAGTGATCGTGCCGTTGTTCATCTGCAACAACGCCGGGCCATGATTGGGATTGTCGGTGTGCATGCTCCGGATCACGCACAGCCGATCAGCATGTCGAGACAGGTGAGGCAGCAGCTCACTGATCTCGAGACCGCTCTGCCCATGCCGGCGATACCGAAACGGCGACGGCATCAATCCGGCCGTCTTCCTCTCGGTCCTGAGTCTCACGGCCTCGGGCCGCTGCCCAGCGTATCGATGCAACAGCGGCTTGGGGTCAAACAAGTCGGCCTGGAACGGGCCGCCATTCATGAACAGCTGGATGACGCGTTTCACGCGCGGCCGGAAGTGGGGGCGATCGTCGGCCCCGACAGCATCAGCCAGCGCCACCGCACCGAGGCCGCCGCCCAATCGGCCGATCCACTGACGACGGGACAGACCCTGGAGGTGTGTAGACGTGCTCATCGGATCAGTCCACGAAGACCAGTTCATTGCTCCCCAGCAGCACCTGCACCAGCTGCGGCCAGGCCGCAGATCCCGCCTCCTCGAGAAACCCCAACCCCACCAGGATCTCCTCCTCGTCCGGCTCGCGCCCGAACAGCAATTGGTAGATCGCCACCACCGCCAGCCGCGGGTTGTCCCCCAGCGGCACACGTCGGGCCGTCAGCTCCGATTGCCTGACGATGAACGGGCTATTGAGCACAAACAGCTGCTGGAGAGGCGTAATCGTGCGGACCCTGGATGGGCTGTGACCCGACGGAGATGGAAAGTCGTACAGCCTCAGCATCGTGTCCAGTTCCCGCCGCTTGATCGTCGAATACAACGTCCGTCGCCTGTGTGCCGGATCCTCCACGGGCTGTGGCCTTCCACCCATCCTGGAATCGAGCTGACCGCTGGCCTGTAGGATCGCGTCCCGCCAGGACTCGATCGACAGGCGGCGCCGGTTCATGCGCCACAGCAGACGATTGTCTGGGTCGATCACATGTCCTCTGGCCTGGTGGCGACTCGATTGACGATAGGTGGCCGACAGTACGAGCTCACGATGCAGCCACTTGAGGGACCAGCCGTGCTCAACGAACCGGGCGGCCAGATCATCGAGGAGTTGGGGATGAGAGGGCGGGTCGCCCTGGAGGCCAAAATTGGAAGGTGTCGTCACGAGCCCGCGGCCCATGTGCTGAGTCCAGATGCGGTTGACGATGACCCGCGCGGCCAAGGCTCCCCCCTGTAGTGGGTCGACCAGCGCGTTGGCGAGTTCCAGGCGACCACTGCCTCTTTGAAATGGACGGGGTGCACCGGCCGAGAGCACCTCGATGAATCGACGGGGAATCACATCGCCTGGAGCGGACGGGTTGCCACGTCTATGGATCGCGAGATCCCTGGGCTGGCCGAGCCGGTACTCCAACCGCGTCATGTCAGTGCCTTCAGCGAGGACGTAAAGACTGGCGTCTTCGAGGGCATGCGTCCGCGGCGCCCCGTAGTCGGGCGTCTCTTTCTTGATCCTGTCCACCTCGGCCTGCAGTCGAGCGACCTGCTGCTTTTTGTCCGGTGGGGCCGGCGTCCTGAGATTGACGAGAGTGATGGCTCGCTGGAGTTCGCTGATCTTCCGATCGGCATCACGGACGACGCGTGCCCGTTGCGGTGGCAATAGCGGCTGATCAAACAGCCTCGTGCTGGCCAACACGCCTGCCAGTGCGTAGTAATCCGCCTGGCTCACCGGATCAAACTTGTGGTCATGACACCTTGCGCACGCGAGCGTGAGTCCAAGGAACGTCCGGCCGATGGTGTCAATCCGCTCCTCCCACTCCTCGGCAACCACCACCTTGATCAGCCCCGGGGCCAGGCGAGGTTCCTTCCAGTAGGTCGGCGAGAGCCCCAGGAACCCGAGCGCGCGGCGCTGATCAATCGCCAACCCGTCCACCTGGTCGGCCGCCAGTTGCCGCCTCACGAACTCATCGAAAGGAATATTCTCGTTGAGCGACTCGACGACCCAGTCCCGGTATCTCCAGGCCTGCGCTGTCGACTTGAGCCACGCGGCAGTCGTGTCGGAGTAACGGGCCAGATCGAGCCAGTGACGCGACACGTGTTCACCATGATGCGGACTGGCCAGCAAACGCTCGACCAGCTGATCATATGCGTCCGGCCGATCATCGGTCACAAAGGCCTCCAACTGCCGCGGAGTCGGGAACAGCCCCGTGAGATCCACGAAGAGCCTGCGGACCAGCGTTCGCCGATCGGCCGGGGGCGAGGGGGTCAGCCCACGTGCCCGCATCCTGGAATAAATGAACGGATCGATCCGGCGCCGTGACCAGTTTCGGGCCTCGTTGCTGCTCGCCGGGCGGGTTTTTCGCAACGCCCGAAACGCCCAGGATAATCTGCCAGACTTCACATCCCGACCGGCGGCCGGTTTGCCCATCGGTCGATCCTTCGGGAGTGGTGCACCACGCCGGACCCACTCGACCAGGGTCGCGATCTCTGAAGCGGCCAGCTTGTTACGCGGCGGCATTTGCAGATCGGCATTGGTGTAGCGAATCGCCTCGATCATCAGGCTTGAACGGGGTCGCCCCGGAACAATGACCTGGCCCGAATCACCTCCACGCCGAATCGTCTCGGCTCGATCGAGCCTGAGCCCCCCCTCGATCGGCTTCGATGACGCCGCGTGGCACTTGTAGCACCGCTTGACCAGGAGCGGTCGGACTCGCCGCTCGAAGAACGCCAGGTCCTTCGCCGACGGGGCCGACCGGGGCGCCGGTTCGTCCGCTACAGCCACTGGTGCCAACATGGCCCAGATGGCAAGCGACAGGAGAATGGGATGAACGAGTCGCATCATGGATCATTGTGACCCGTTCCCAGTCCGGTGCAACCACCGCCCCTGTCGGCTGTCTTCGAGAATCAGTCTCGGGTGAGGGCGTCGCTGCGAATGGTCTCCGCGTGCCGAAAACCCTCGCGCCAGCGCGCTCGGGAGATCTCGGCCTGGCCAACGTAATCATCGGCGCCGAGCATCAAGCTCGCATCCTTCGCCAGCCGCCGCTTGGAGTCGACGAAGACCCGAACGAGATAACGTCCACGAGGCAACGTCGCTCGCTCGCGATCCCAGGCAATCGAGGCCCGGCCCTTGCGTGGAGCGAGAAGGAACAGGGCCCCATTGACGATGTGTCGCGGCGTGACGGTCCCCTGCGTGAAGGCGATCGGCTCGGAATCAAAACGCCCTGAAGCCGTATCAAAGCCGTGCACAAACAACTGAACCGGCTGACCGACTTTCCATGCATTCGGAGTGGCCATCAGGCGGATGATGGATCGCGAGGCATACCAGTTGTCCTCTGGCAAATCCTCCACTGAGGCGTAACGGTCGCCGACAACCCTGGCGTAGTCGGTAATCCAGGTCACAAACGACTTGTACGACTGGTCATCCTTGTGCATCTTCATGCCGCCCATGTGAGAGATTGGGGCGACAGACGATGCCGGTTCAAATGTCCCGTCAGCCCGCTTCCTGGGCACCTTGGAGAGCGGCTTGAGAATCAGCAGGCTTCGGGCCGGGTTCTTGAGATCCAGCAACGGAATCTGTCCCTTGGGCGTGTTGCGGCTCTTCTCGACGAGATACTCGAGTGTCGCCTCTGGAGTCTTCTTGAAGAAGTCGACCTTCTCGAGCAGCCCCGGGTACTTGGCACGGAACTTTTTCATGTTCTTCAATGCCACCTGGTGCCTCGGATTATTGGCATCGATGTCATTCGGCGTGTGGCACGGAAAACAGCGCATGCGCTGAGACCAGACGGTCCGCACGAACGAATCCACAACGCGGCTCTTCCGCGCATGACGAATCACCTCGTTGGGGCGAGGCGGACGAGCCCGTTCGGATTCCGTCAGCGGTGGCAGAGACCTCAGCTTGGGATCGGCGGCACAGGCCTTGAGCCACGCCGCAAAGGCCGCGAACTCTGCCTTCCGGGTCTTCTCGTGGATCAACCTCGCTCCACGGTCGCGATCCTTCTCACCCATGCGGATCAGCGTGAGAATCTTGGACTGTTCGGGGTTGTCGAGGTTGACCAGTCCCTGGTCACGAAGAGAAACAAACGTCGTTTCGTGGCTTGGCAGGATGTAATTCTTGAGGTCGACCGAGGCCGGGTGGCACTGGATGCAGCTGGCCGGCCTGGGCGATCTGAAGATCGGCAGAATCCGGCTGTTGAACAGATCCAGGGGGCGCGGTTCAGCGGCACGTACGGAATCCGTGACAATGGCCAGGACCAGGGCAGCGAGCAGCACGATCTTCGACTTCATGGCATACCGCTGCCGTCAGTTGGGTTCTCTTCGTGACCGTCAGCCTCCCACTCACTCCGCCAACAGCTTCTCGATCAACTTCTCGATCGCGTCGGCATTTGCCGATCCACTCCCAACCCGCGTCATGCGGATCTTGCCCTGCTTATCGATCACGGTGACATGGGGAATCCCCTGGACACCAAAGTAGCTGGACATCTTGGAATCGGCAGACTGGATTGCCAGGCGATGCTTCAGCTTGTGGTAATCGGCGAAGCGCTGGACAAGGTCCTGTTCCTCTTCCGCCGTCTGAGGATTGTCCGCGCGTCCGAGCCTGCCGGTCTGATCATCAAACGAGTACTTCTTGTAGTACCGGGTCAGACCAATCATGACAAAGTCCTTTTTGCCGTACTTCTCCTGCCACTCGATCAGGTGAGGAAACGTGGCGATGCATGGTCCACACCAGACGGCCCAGAAGTCGAGGACGACGACCTTGCCCTTGAGATCCGCATCGGTCAGAGCTGTCCCGTTGACCCAGGCGTCGACCTGGAGCGGAGCAATCGGCTTGCCATTGAGCGCCAGCAGCTTCTTGGCGCCAGCGATGGTACGGTCATAACGCTTCAGCTGCGCCTTGCCCGCTGTGACCGCCTTGAGTGCATCAGTGGCGGACTCGTCGAGGGCGAGTCCATCGAGAAACTTGGTCGCGGCCGCCTGCTTGGCTGCCGCCTTGTCGGGGGCACTTCGGGCCTGGGAACCGAGCTCGGTTGCGATCTTCTGCACGTACTGCCGAATGACCTTTGGCTGGTTCGCGTCCTTCTTCAGCTGGGCCTCCAGGTCAGCCAACTTGACTCGACCCAAGGCGATCCGGTCGCGATAGAAGTCGATTGCTCGCTGGGCCCGAGGAATCAGCTGGGCGCTCTTGGTGCTCTTCGGCTTGGCCGCCTTGATCTCGGCCTCGAGCGCATCGAGCACCTTCTCTGCCGCATCAGCGTCCTTGGCCACCAGGCCTCGGATCGCGCCAAACGTCTTGCCAAAATACGCATTGAGCTTGGCGGAATCTTCGAGGACATCACGCACACCGGTGACATCGATCGCCAACTTCGCAGGCTTCTTGGAGGCCTTTTCGTCGGCCGCTGAAGCTGGTGTGGCCAGGACTGCCAGTGTCAGTACGACGATGGCCGGTTTGACGGAATGAGATGTCCAACGCATGGGGTCTCTCCTCGTTGTGGCTCGAAAAACATGGCAGCAACATGCTGAGTCTGGAGGTCCCCACACCCCGCCGACCCACCTAGTAGATCAGCCGGCTGGGATCACCACAAACCAAGAATCCACGATTCAACGCTGTCGTGGGCGATCGTCCTCCAATCAGGATGCACGGACCAGTTGAAGGGGCGGATGGCGGGAAATCCCATCCTCTCTTTGAACCACGCGGCAAGGAGCCGTTCTGATGCAACGCAATCGACGCGAATTCCTGGAGCACGTTGGCAGCGGCATGTTGATCGCGGGGCTTGGAAGCTCTCTGGCCGGAGACCTGGGAGTCTCAACGGCCTTTGCCGACGAGGCCGATGACTTGCTCGACTTCGGAGAACTCCAGCCGCTGGTCAGCCTGTTGCAGGAGACTCCGGCGAACAAGATCCAGCCGATCCTGGTCAAGAAGCTCAAGGAAGAAACCACCGATCTGAGGCAATTGATCGCTGCGGCTGCTCTGGCCAATGCCGAGACGTTTGGTGGCGAGGACAACGCCGACGTGCACCGGTTCGTGCTGGCTCACAGGGCCTTTGGGCTTGTCGGCATCATCGGGCAGGAGCACGCCCACACGATGCTGCGCCAGTGCGTGCGGTATTGCGTGAAGTCGGAGACGAATCGCATCAAGCGCAATCGGCCGCAGCCGCCCAACCGGAGACTCGTCCCGCGACTGCTCGACGAGCACAAGCTGCTGTCCAAAAAGCCGGGCAAACGGAATCCCGGGGACGAGTGGCTCGAGAACATGTCGATGTTCATTCACAGCAACAGCAAGGACCGTTCACGACGATGTCACGGCGATTCGCCCGGCGTCCACTCGTCGGACTCCACCAATGCCTGACGGAACATGGCCCGCGTATCCAATCACCGAAACGCCATGGTGGGGCTGCTGATGGCCGCCTACCACGTGGCTCGATTCGAAAACCACACCGAGACCGATCCGTTGCCACTGGCGAGTCATCTCAAGGAGATCAAGACGACCGATCGTCAGAGGCTTCTCGATATCGCGGCCGATGCGGTTCGAGAGAACAACCAGGAGGGAGCCGCGGCGGCGATCGCAGTCTAGGGCCAGGCCGGTCACCCGGTCAAATCGGTGATGGACTCGATGTTGAGGTTCTCGACCAGCGAGGACGGGCGGCTGCACGCCGAGAAGTACTACCAGACGGTCGGGGAGGAATACGCCACGACCAGCAAGACCTTCCGCTGGCGGCAGATCATCGGTCTCGCCCGCGTCACCGCGAGTGCTTACGGCTACAACCGCCAGGATCAGCATGGCTTCGGTGCCCCCGGGTACGAGCAGGCCTGCAAGCTCCTCGGCGTCGAAGCCTAGGACAGCCAGTCTCGGTCAAGACGATCCACGAACCCGGCGTAGCCGAATTGGTGACAATTCGGAGGGGCTGATCTATCTCGTCCCATTGGCTCTCGGAGCTGTCTTGCCCATATGCACCTGATCTCCGTGCGATTCCATCCGGTCGACGAGTTCCTGATGCAGGTATTCGATGGTCAACTTGATCTTGGGATCCTTCGAGTGGATCAGGTTTTTGGATTCCGCCGGGTCATTGGTGAGGTCATAAAACTCGTCCCGGCTGCGATCGTGGAAGTCGCGGACCAGCTTGAACAGGCCGTCGCTCAACATCCGCATATGAGTCTTCGACTGGTGGTGCGTGCTGTACTCGGCAAAGTACTCGTTGCGCCAGATTGTCCGTAGCTTGATGCCCTTCAGCCACGGCGAAAAATCCCGACCCCGGATCTTCCAACCCGGGTCGGGCTTCAGACCTGCCATCGAGAGGATCGTTGGGAACCAATCGAGATTGGAAACCGTGTGCTTCATCACCGTGCCTGGCTTGATCACGCCTGGCCAGCGGATCATCGTGGGCACCTTGATCGAGTTGTCGTACATGTTCGGCCGCTGGCCGCGCGGGATGTTGGCCGTGGCCCGGGGCGCTTGCTTCAGCACCCAGTGGCCGTTGCCTTTGTGCCAGATCCCGTTGTGGCCCATGTTGTAACCATGATCTGAAGTGAAGATCACGATCGTGTTCTCGGCCAGCTTCAATCGATCGAGCAGGCCGAGCAACCGGCCGACATTGCGGTCCACGCTGCGCACACTCGCGAGGTACTCGCGGGTCATCCGCTTCACTCGTGGAATGTCCAGCAGGGGGTAGTCGGGGTTCGGAATCTCGATGTCCTTGCCCTTGTAGGGCGCCATGTCCTCGGGCGCCACCGGGAGCCAGCGAGCGTGTGGAGCCCTGGTGTGCCAGCACAACAGAAACGGACGCTGCGGGCTGCTGGCCACATGGTCGCGAACAAATCGCATTGCCTCGTCCGCCAGCACATCGGCCGTCAGGCCCTGGAACTTGTGAGGCTTGCGGTTCTGCTCGAGAGTCGGATTGACCGGGCTCCAACCTCCCTGCCGGTGTCCCATGAAGTGGTCAAATCCGTAGCGAGTCGGATGCTGACTGTCCTGCCGTCCCAGGTGCCACTTGCCCACCAGTCCCGTGTGATAACCGGCCTTCTGCAATTGGCGTGGCCAGATGGGCAGTTTCGCGTCCAAACCCAATTCGGGTTCACGTCGCGGGTGAATCCAGTCAGTAATTCCCAACTCCGAACCGTAACGGCTCGTCATCAACGCTGCACGGGACGGACTGCAGACGGGCGTCACCGTATAGGCGTTGGGCAGATAAACACCCTCCCGGGCAATCCGGTCCATGTGCGGGGTCTTGGCCAACGGGTTGCCGGATACGCCGATGGCCCAGGGGGCCTGATCATCGGTCAGGATGAACACGATGTTGGGCCGAGCCGCCTCGCCACGAGAGACCATCGTCGCGACGACCACCAACAACAGGGTCGCGATCTTGGAAACGGCCATGAGATACCTCGAGACGATGGGGCCGAGAACCGGTGATTTTGCCGATAAATGATGACGTGGCGGCCGCAGCAGAGAAAGTCCGATTCCCATTCACGGACTCGACATTGCAGTGACCCGGTGCCGGTCATAGAATTTGGCATCGACCATCGCTGATGCGTCAACGCGGCGATTTTCACCTCACCGTTCAATCACGGGGACGACGACCATGTTGAAGGTCCTGTTCGGCGAAAAGGGCACCAACTGTGCAGGCATCACGCGTCGGAACGCGTTGCAGGTAGGTGGACTCGGCTTTGGGGGCCTGACACTGGGCAACCTGATGTCCGCTCGTGCAGCGTCCCCCGAACAGGTGTCGCGCGAGACCTCGGTCGTCTGGCTCTGGCTCAATGGCGGTCCCACGCACATCGAGACGTTTGACCCCAAGATGACCGCGCCCAAGGAATACCGGAGCGTCTCCGGCGAGGTGAAAACCCGACTGCCGGGTGTCACCTTGGGTGGCCATTTCGAAAAGATGGCGGACCTCGCCGACAAGATGACTTTCGTTCGGTCGTTCGTCGTGCCGACCAGCAGCCACAACCGTGGTGCCTTCTGGCTGAATACCGGGTACAAGCAGGGATCCAACCGCCCATCGCTCGGTTCGATCACATCGCGAGTCCGCGGTGCCAACCACCCGGTCACCGGCATGCCCACCTACATGCAGATGGGCCAGATCGGTTTCAACAGTGACGCCCCGATCATTCCCGGCCCCGCGTGGCTGGGCAAGGCGTACAGCCCATTCACGCCGAGTGGTCCGTCGCGCGAGAACATGAACCTGACAACCCAGGTGTCTCGGCTCGAGGACCGTCGTTCCTTGCTCAAGGGCCTCGACAAGATCCAGCGCCGCGTCGACGCCAGTGGCACGATGGACGGGATCGACGGCATGAACCAGCAGGCCTTCAGCTTGATCCTGGGCAAGGCGACCCAGGCCTTCGACCTGAAGCGCGAGGACCCGCGGATCGTCGACCGTTACGGCAGCGGTCTCGGGCAGTCCATGCTCACCGCCCGTCGCCTCTGCGAGGTCGGGTGCGGCTTTGTGGCCGTATCGCTGCAGGGCTGGGATATGCACGGCAGCATCAAGCGGAGCATGGACCGGCGTGGTCCCGAGGTCGACCGGGCCGTCTCCGCGTTCCTCTCGGACATTCACCAGAGAGGCCTCGACAAGGACATCCTGCTGGTCATCTCGGGTGAATTCGGGCGCACGCCTCGCGTGAACAAGAACGCCGGCCGTGATCACTGGGGACCGCTCAGCACCCTCGCGCTAGCCGGCGGCGGCCTGAACATGGGCCAGGTGATCGGCAAAAGTTCGCCGAAGGCCGAGGTGCCCGCCGGCGGCAAGGTGGGACCACAGGACCTGATGGCGACGGTCTTCCACGTCCTGGGAATCGAGCGAGAAACCTCGTTCGACGATCCGGCCGGTCGGCCGATCCCGATGCTCGGCACCGGGCAGCCCATCCGAGGGCTCATCTAGAGCCAGGCGGCTGGGCCGCACGCTGGTTCTTTTTGCAGTTCTTGTCCTGGGCGACCGCTACTCCGGTCTTCTCGACTGGATAAGTAAACAGGTACTTCCACGCCGCCTCGTGCAGGTAGCGGCCCTGCTTGTCCTTGCGTGCCGAGCCGCCGGGGACGACCGCCACGTGAGCCCGCCTCGTGTTGCCTCCAACGTCAAATGTGCTCACCAAGCGTCGGCTGGACCCGTAGGGAAATACCCTCTTGTCGACATCGACAATGGCGCCGTGCTTGTGAAGGCCGAGCAGTTCCCAGGACCGGCAGTAGTGGTCGCCGCTCCAACCGGTGTCGAGAACATGCGTGAATCCGAAATAGCGATTGGTCGGCGTCTTCGATGGAAGTGACTGCCAGGTCTGGAACTGATCGCGTGGGCCCGAGAACATCACGACACGACTGACCCGCCGGTGAACGGCAAATCTGGCCGCGGTGGTCGAACCGTGCGATATACCGGCCATGATCACGTTGTCCCAGACCAGGTCCTTCCGATCAGGGGTCAGGAACTGGCCCCAGTTGCCAGTGGGGTGCGTCCGATCCAGCCACAACACAAACTGCCTCGCGCGTTCCGTCATCCCGTCCGGCTTCGGGATCGACAGCTGCGAACTGTGGTCCTCGCCAGTCGCTGCCTCGAGTCTCGCGTCACCGCGACACATCTCTCCCACCGGCTTTTCGCGGCAGATCTTCCCAAACCACCTGTTGGCGTAGTGCACCTGGATGGCATGTAGTCCATAGCTCGACAGACGATCAAAGAGACCCGGGTTGTGGCGCATCAACCAGATGACGAGCTTGCCCCGGGATGCAACCCGCGTGTCGACGATGGCCTGTTGCAGGTCCTGGATCTTCCCACCGCTGGTGAACACGAAGTCGATCTCGGGGTGCTCCTTGGCGCGAGGGTCAATCTCGCTGGCTCGAGCCGAGAGTCGATGAATCTGGCGCTTGGGGGGCTCGGTGACCCCGGCGGCATGCACAGCGTGCGTCAACGCCGCAACCCATGCCGCTCCACATATCGCCATGCCGATTCGTCTGTTCCTCATCATCTCTCCACTCCTGCTATCCGACTCGGTATTCGTGGACAAAGGCCTCATCGAGCTCGATCCCGATCCCAGGCTTCTCCGGTGGACGCACTCGGCCTCCATTTTGCCTGACCTGTTCGAGCACGCCGAGAGGTTCCACGAGCAGCCGCTCGTGGAACAGGTTTGGCGTCGTGTCGTATTCAAACATCGGCTCGAACTGCACCAGTCCGCCTGGCAGGTCGGGAAGCACGGTCACCAGATGCATGTCAACGGCGATCAGCACGTCCGAACCCCAGACATGAGGAATCACGGGGGTCCCGAAGGCGTGGGCCATCGACAGGATTTTCATGAATTCGCTGATCCCCCCCGTGGCCGCCACCTCGGGCTGCAGGATATCGACGGCTCGCCGCATCAACAGCTCGCGGTGGCCAAACCGTGTCCATTCCGCCTCCCCTCCAGCGATGTGAATCCCCGGCAACGCCGAACGCACGGCACGATACCCGTCGTAGTCCTCGGGCATCACCGGTTCTTCGAACCAGTAGAAACCCAGATCCCGCAGAGCCCGGCCCAGTTGAGTCGCTTCACCCACCGTGTAGGCGTGGTTCGCATCGGCCATCAGCTGGAACCCGTCGCCCGCCCCTCGTCGCACCGCCTCGGCCAGCAACATGTCCTGATCGACCCCCATGCCGACCTTCATCTTCGCGGCGACGAAGCCTCTCTCGACGATCGAAGCCACTTCTTCTTCAAACACGCGAGCCAGATCATCACGCTTCCGGAACATCATCCCGTATCCGTAAGCCACCGCGTCGTCACGGGCCTTGCCACCCAGAAGCTGATAGAGCGGCATCGAGGTGGCTTTGCCGAGGATGTCCCACAGCGCGATGTCGATCCCTGACAGACAGCAGATCGGCATCCCCTTCTGGCCATGATCTCGTACCGCGTTGTAGAGATCGTGCCAGATGACGTTGATGTCGAGCGGATTGCGACCGACCAGTCGTGGCGTGAACACGTGCTTGACGATCGCCTGGTTGGCAAACGCAAAGTCACCTGCGCCAAAGATCTCACCGATTCCCACCAATCCCTCGTCGGTGTGTACCCGGACCAGGTGGGCCGTCCGCTTGTCGTAGTAACCCTGTGCGAATCCGAGCTCCTCCTGCATGTCATGCTGCAGGATGATCGACTCGATCTCGGTGATCCGCATGGGCCAGGATCTCAACCAGGAGATGCTGCGAAGACGCCGCAGCAAGTCGTCCTACCCAATCAACTCGGGTACGACGTGTCCACCATGCACGAGCGGCCAGTGGCGGCCCTGACGGTCGGCGATGGTCTGCTCGTGATCAATCCCGAGCAGGTGATACGCCGTGGCGAGGATGTCCTTGGGCGAGATCGGTCGTTCGGCCGGGTACGCCGCAATCTCGTCGGATGCACCGATCACCGTGCCAGGCCGGATCCCCGCTCCGGCAAATACCTGGCTGTAGACCTCGGACCAGTGCCCCCGTCCTGGGCCCTTCGACGTGTCATAGAACTTCGACGTTCGACCGTGCTCACTCAGGCAGAGCACGAGCGTGTCGTCGAGCATGCCTCGTTCTTCCAGGTCAAGCAGCAACGCCGAATAGGCCTGGTCAAACCCCGGCAACAGCAGCTTGCGCATCCGGGGGTGATGGTCGTGGTGCGTGTCCCAGCTCTCGTCGGACCGTTCCCATTCATCCCAGATCACCGTCACCAGCTTGACGCCGTTTTCGATCAGGCGACGTGCACACAGACACGACTGCCCGAAGAGCGTCATCCCGTACCGGTCTCGGACGGGCATCTTCTCAGCCTGGATATCGAGCCCGCGTCGCAGCTGATCGGAGCCCGCGACCGAGAACGCCCGCTTACGAGTGCGTTCATAACCCTGCACCGATGCGGCCTGGTCAATCCACCTCGCGTTGTCCTCCAACTGGCCCAGCAGCGAACGGCGGCGGTTGAGCACATCGAGTGTCAGTCCAGGGACGTGCCGTTCGCTGAATGAGAAACGGCCCTCCGGTGTGATCTCCAGGAAAGGATCGCCCTGGGGCATCTCGCCACGGAACTCTCCCCAGACCGGATCGTAGGACGCGCCGAGAAATCCGCCAAAGGTCCCGGCCCGCTTGTTGGGTCCCGAACGCGTGCTCTGGACCCAGGGCAATCCCACGCTGACCGGCGGCCGCACCGCTCGCGTCATCGCGCTGGATCGCTCGTCGAGGAAATCGAGCACGCCACCGAAAAACGGCCAGTGATCCGGATGCCGTTGCCGGCCCTCGAGGTTTGTGGTCTCGAGATTTCCTGTCAGCGTATAGGCCGCATTATGCAATGGCCACGGGTGCGACATCGACCGGATGACAGTGCAACGATCGAGAATCCTGGCTGTCTTGGGCAACAGCTCATTGATCCTGACGCCGGGCAGCTTGGTTTCGATGCTCCCGAATTCGCCCCGGATCTCCTCCGGAGCTTCGGGCTTGGGGTCCAACGTGTCCAGCTGACTCCACGCACCATAGATGTATAAGAGGATACAGTTCTTTGCTCGACCGAAGGTCGAGTCGACCTGGTTTGAAGTCTCGGTCCGCGAAGGAGTGCCGGCGATCAGCGGTGCGGCCCCGGCCAGACCCAGTCCACCGATCTGCATCAGCTCGCGGCGGTTCATACCCGAGGATCCGGAACCCTCAAGCCAGCGGCCGTTGCCGAGAATGCGAAGCATGCGAGTCTGACCAGTTTCGACAGAACGTGTGTCCCAGGGACCAGCCTATCCCATGCCTTCTACGTCGGTCAATTCGGTCTCAGAGGTCGACTCAATCGCGCAGGGTCGCAAGCAGGCCAATGAACCCGCCACGCAAACGGGATCCGCTCAACCATCAGAGCCAGTCGGTGAATTTCGACCGTTGCATGGGCGAGTCCATCCATGACGTGTCCGGTTCCGGCAGAGCCAGGGCTTGCGTCACGGTCAGCCAGCCGTGTTCCAGCGGCTTGCAAGACGGATAGCCCTTTCTAGTGATCCAGCAGATTTCCTTGCGTTCTTCACACGCCTGCCCGATCGCAAGCGTTGCACGCACGTCCTGCGCCACGTATTCGAGGATCTCGTCATACTTCCCGTCTGCCCACATGTTGGGCGCCAGCCGCTGGGCCTCGTTCGAAGACTTGCCCGGCAACCCCATTCCCTCGGCCGCCTTCGCCAGCCCGATCGGGTAGCCCAGCTGGCAAAACACGTGGAACATCATGTCGACGTGGTGCCGCGCCAGTTTCTTGCAGTCCTCGACCATCCCCGACTCCTCGGCCAGGATGTCGAAATCAAAGCTGAGTCCATTCCAGGTCAGGATCGTCGCACCTGCCTCCTCGGCCTCGACCAGGAATCGCACCAGTGCACCCAGTTCTTCTGAGCTCATCTGTGCCGCCGGGTTTCCGTCTGTCCCACGGCCATGCCATGTCCTCGGCTCGTCATCCTGGCTCGAAAATGTGGCGGCACACGTGATGCCCAGCGGACGGTGAGACTTCAAGTCGCCCACCGGGCCCTCGATGATCTTGGCCGTCTCGATGTCAAACGCGATGAAGTGCCGATCCATGCTGGTTTCGTCCCGGGGTCAGCCCCTGATGAGTGATGAGTGGATCACCTCTGTCTCGTATTCTGCCATAAGACGGTGCCACTAATCACCATTCAGGAATGGGCGGCCACGCGCGAAGGTGTCATTGATGAGCGAGAGATGACTTCGACAGGATTGCCTGTCCCGACAGCTTGACACGCGCCAGCCCATCACGGTCACCGACATGCCAGCGTGACCATACTGCGAAGAGACGATTTCAGCGGATGTTCGGTCCTGCGCACACTGCCGGATGGTGCTCAAGACCGGCAGCAGCTCGGCCGCTCAGTAGATCCTGGGCCTGGTGGCAGGAGGCGTCCTGTTGGTGATGTGCAGCTGTGGCGGTGTCGGCTGGGTCTTGTGGTCGGCCGTCGACAGCGTGTGAGGCCCAGTACACCAACAACCTGAAGCTCATTGGGCTGGCACTGCACAACTACCACGATATGCACCCGTCGTTTCCACCAGTCTACATCGCAGACAAGAACGGCAAGCCGTTGCACAGCTGGCGAGTCCTGCTGCTGCCGTTGGTTGGTGAAAACGACCTGTTTGCTTCCTTTGACTTCAATGTCGCATGAGACGACCCGCGCAACCCGGCGGTCTAACGGCCGCCTCAGCCCTTTGAATCCATCTCGTAGATGGCCACGCCATATCCAGGCAGGCGGTCAAGGAGGCGGAGAGATCCGTCACCGATCAGCCGGATCGGCAGCTTCCGGCCGGTCCTTGGCTCTGTGGCCGCGAGAGCCTTGAGTGGACGAGGGAGCTTGTCGAGCTTGACCGTGATGTCGAGCTGCTCCGGCTCGTTGTTGGTGACCACCAGCGAGTACTTCCTGGCCTTCGCATCATGCAGCAGGATGCGTCCCACGCTGTTGTACTTGCGGTGACCGCCACCCGCCGCCGGGATTGCAGTGGTCGTCAACCGATCATGGTTCGTGGTCACCGCGCCGACGTTGTACCCGGTCTCCATGCCTCGCGCGATTCTCTTTTGTTCGAGGTTGACCGGCTTGACCACCTCGTCCCGGAACCGGAAAAACCGCTTGGGGTCATTGGCATAGAATCCGCCCGAGTACGCGTAGATCCAGTTCATCGTGCCACGGGCGCCGGCAGTGGCAATCGCCGAGAAAACGTTCCAGCGGTATTCACGGGCCGTGGGAAAACGAAACTTTGCCGTCCCACACTTGCAGCCGACCGCCTGGGTCACGTTGACATTGCCGGCCCAACCCTCGGACTGGATCAGGTCTGCCTTCGCCTGTTGCCACGCCAGCACGCGAGCCGAAGCGTGCGTGTGAAACTCGCCCAGCGACTCCAGGTAGGTATACCCATCGAATGTGCAGACATCGGTCTTGGCCATCAGCTTCCGGACCTGCGCGTCGCCCCAGGTGTGGGGATGGACCTGCCAGGTGGGGTGCTTGGATCCAAGTTGCTTCAGCAACACCACAGCGTCGTTGATCCTCGGTGCGGCCTCCGCCGAAAACTCGTCACCCAGCTGCCACCCCAGCACCGCGGGGTGCTTGTTGAACGTCTTGACGTATTGAGGAATCACGCCGTACGTCTCGGGCTTGCCCAACACCACGCGGCCGACAACGGCACCGGAAATTCCGATCACGACCTTGACGCCCAGTTTCCTGGCCACCTCGAGTCGCTTCAGCGTGTCGGTTCGTTGCCAGTCGTGAGCTCCCATGCTCGCATACAGCGCCGTGTTCGCACCGTTTTCATGGATTTCCTCAATCCGAGCGGCACAGCCAAAGGAATACCACCCGTATGGAAAATACGGCTGGAACGTGTCCTTGACGGGATCCCAGGCCTGGACCGGCTTGATGCGGTAGGACGAGGGATTGGGGTTTGGCTCCTCGGCGTCGGTGGTATTTGAGCCGAGAGTCGCAGCTGCGGACGTTACCAGAAACGCGCGTCGGTCCATGGGCATGGGTCTTGAATGATCACCTGGGAATTCGAGTCGGCAGCAATTCTTGATTAAGTTCGGAATCCTTTCCCGATACCCTAGAGTACTGCGGTTCGCACCAGTCCACATTCGTCAGAACGTCTCATGCTTTCGATTCTTGGATCCTCACCCAATGGCGTCACCCGCCGCGAGTGGCTGCGGGTTGGCGGATTGAATGCGCTGGGACTGTCGCTTCCGACGGCCTTGTCTGCCGCGGGACGTGGATCGGTGGGGCACACCGGCGACCCAACGTTTGGCCGTGCCCGAAACGTCATCTACCTCTACCTCTCAGGCGGACCTCCTCAGCACGAGACTTTTGACCCCAAGCCCGAGGCCCCGGCCGCTGTGCGAGGCGCTTTTCAGCCCATTCACACCAACGTGCCGGGGATCCAATTCTGCGAATTGCTGCCACGGACTGCAGCGATGGCCGACAAGTTGGCCGTCTGCCGGGCCGTCTCGACCAACGACAACACCCACTCCACCAGCGGCTGCTGGGTCCTGACGGGCTTTCCGTACCGTGGTGCCAATGCCCGTTTCATCTCACCGACCGATTGGCCCAACATCGGGTCGGTCGTGAAGCTGCTGAAACCGAGCGAGGGGATCCCATTCAGCTTCGCATGGCTGCCCGAGCCCATTGTGGCCAACCCCGGTGTCCTGATATCTGGGCAGTCGGGAGGATTCCTGGGACCTCACACCAACCCGGATCGCTTCACCTGCGACCCGCATTCACCGGGATTCCAGGTCAAGGAATTTGAACTCCCGGGAGATGTCTCGCCCTTGAGACTCAACCGCCGCTCATCGCTGCTCGACCAGGTGGACAGCCACTTTCAGAAGATCGAAGAGTCCCCCCGGTTGCGGGAATTCGATCGGCACCGCAGTGAGGCATTGGGGCTCCTGACCAGCGGACGGGCTCGGACGGCCTTTGCGCTCGATCGGGAATCGGCGACTCTGAGGGACCGCTACGGGTGGGGCAAGTGGGGCCAGAGTGTACTGCTGGCCCGCCGCCTGGTTGAAGCGGGAGTCCGGTTTGTCCACGTCCACTGGCCACGTGAACCGGGTGACCTGTCGTCGAGTTTTCCCACCTGGGACACGCACGCCCAAAACGACAAGCGGGTCAAGGACGTGCTCTGCCCCCAGTTCGATGTCGGCTTCTCGGCGCTGCTCGAGGATCTTGAAGATCGCGGGTTGCTCGACGAGACCCTGGTCGTCGCCGTCGGCGAATTCGGACGGACTCCCAAGTTCAACGCCAAGGGCGGCCGTGACCACTGGGGGCCGGTCTTCAGTTGCGCGATGGCCGGAGCCGGCATTTCCGGCGGCCAGGTTTACGGGTCCAGCGATGCCAACGGGGCCTACCCCAAGACCGGCCGCGTCTTGCCGCAGGAGATGGCCGCCACGATGTTCCACCTGCTGGGGATCGGCCATAATGCGACCATGACAGACCGCGGCGGTCGCCCGGTGCACATCTGCAACGGTGAGCCGATCGCCAGAATCCTCGGGACCAAGCCAGCCACGTCGGCTCGGCAGGCATCCTCGGGTGTGATTGGCCCCATTCCCGACTTCCGGCCGATCTACCAACCCAAGAAGGCGTAGGTCTCCGGCGAGGGCGTAACGGCTGGCTGATCGACGTGCGAAAGCCGTTGCCGCGGAAGCACCACCTAGTGTCTTCCGTAAGTGGCGTCGTCCTTGTCCTGGCTCATCGGGGGAAACGTCGCGTAGTCGCCCGATGTCGTCTGGTATTGGACCTCGAGAACGTCAAAGAGTCGCTCGAGCGAGTCGCTGCGATCTTCGGCCACCTGCTTGGGATCGTGCTCTCGGAAATACTTGCTGATCTCCGCGACCGCCCTGTCAATTTCGGTCGGTGTGCGGGGGAAGAACGGAGGTCGCACGGTCGCGGGAGGCGGTGCGGAAACCGCCCGCGCCTCGGATCGGGTCTTCGGCAATGCCAGCTTGCCAGTCCACGGTTGCCCACTGAGCAGGATGTGCTCGCTGTCCGGGACACCCCGGATCCGGGCATCGTAGAGCAAGTAGATCTTCTCGGGTTTCCGCGTGGAGCGGATGGGAGGCATTTTGTTTTGCCAGACCGGATGAGTGGACCCGAACAGCAGGTGGTCGAAGCGTCTCAGGCGAGCCGGGAGCCAGGCGTTGAACCCGACGATGCCGGTGTCTCCTCCCCCGACGTTGCCCCTTGGCTTCCAGAAGACGTTGTGGTGACAGGAGTGATTGGGTCCCTGCAGCACGATGCTCCAGTAGCTACCCGAACTGAAATTGCCCGCGATCGTGGCGCTGACGGGTGAGTGCCAGCAGTGGAAGTCGTAGCCCTCGCCGCCAATGATCGTGTTGCCCAGCACCCTCAGGTTGCGACTGTTCCATGGCAAGTCGTGGCGAGCTCCGCCGGCCATGTACATGCTGTGTCCGTGAGTCCCTTTTCCCTGGTGGATCATGCGGTTGTCCTGGAACAGCCAGTCGTAAGCTGGCCCGCCGGCGAAACCCTGTGAATTGAAGAACGTGCAGCCGATGATCTCGCTGTTCCGAGACGAGTAGCTCCCGCCGCCCGACTTGTGTGCGTTGGCGTAGCTGCCACCGATCCACAGGCCCTGGATGCTGAGATTGCTGGAGAGCGACCAATTGGGACTGTCGAATTTTGCGGTCCGCGAGATCACCACTCGACCTGATCGAAACGTGGGATCGGCAGCACGGATGACTGTCTTCTTGTCCGGACTCGGTCCGGCAGGACCAAACTGGCAGTCAAACAGGTAGAGACCGGGCAGGATGTTGATGACATCACCGCCGGAAATCGTCTTGACCGCGTGCGCCATCGACTTCCACGGCTTCTCGCGAGACCCGTCGGCCGAGTCGTCGCCGCTGACCGCCACCCAATACTGGCTGCCCGGTTTCTCGAAGGGATTCTCCTGGAGTTGAAATCCGGGGTACGAGAATCCGCGGGAGGAGGTTGGGGTCGGGACATCATCAGCGGTGCTCGCCCCTGAAATCCCAAGACAGATCAGCACAGCTTGCAAGGTGAGACGCATGGTTCCTCCATCGATGCTGGCAACGACAGTATTCAACTCGATGATTGTTCCTGATCGCAATCATCCTACCGGTGATCTCGCCACTGACCTGTCCCGAGCCTCGCACGAGCGCGCGGCGGACTCAATAATGAGCTTCTGAACTCCAACCCCCCTCTTCACGACCTTGGTCGATCCATGCACCGCCTTCCGATGATTCGACGCATGCTCGTCATCCTGCCCCTGCTCGTAACCGGCCACCTCGTGTGCGCAGACGACGACCCCAGGTCGCGACTGCAAAACATGCTCGTGATCAACGAGGACAGCGGCCACTTCTACGTCTATCGCAAACCGGATCAGATGAATGTCGCCGGGATCCACGCCTGGGTTGACAAGTACAGCGGAGGTGCTGTCACGCACCTGTTCATTTGTACCAATGCCATGAAGTCGAGTTTTCGCAGCAAGACCCGCGAGGCCATCTGGGATCCCATCAACGGCAAAGTGCCCGACCACGTGTGGCCGCGAAACGCAAAACTGCTCCACGATGCAGGCATCGACACCTACAAGGTCATGATCGGTCGCTGTCGCAAGAAGGGAATCTCGCCCTGGCTGACCATGCGGATGAACGACGTTCACAACACCGAGGACCGATCCAACTTTCAGCATTCCAGCTTCTGGCTCAACAACATCGACCTGTGGCGAGAACCGAATCATGAGCACGGGTCCGGGCTGAACTACAAGTATCAGAAGGTTCGAGACCACCAGATGGCCTACATCCGCGAGCTGCTCGAGCGTTATGACCCTGACGGGATCGAACTCGACTGGATGCGGTTTCCCAATCACCTGTCGCCCGGCAAGGAGCGCGCCGAACGCCACATCCTGACTCGATTCATGCAGGACGTCAGGCGGCTGATCGACGACTGGTCACGAAAAAGAGGCCACAAGATCCTGCTGGGGGTCAGGGCTCCGGCTCACCCCGACGCGGCAGCCGGTCGCGGCATGGACGCCATGGAATGGGCCAGGCAGGGACTCGTGGACCTCATTGTTCCCTGCCCGTTCTACTTCTCGACGGACTTTGACATCCCCATCGAGGTCTGGCACGAGGGACTCAAGCGGGCACCTCACCGCGTGGCCGTGGTTCCTGGACTCGAGAGCACGGCCAGGCCGTGGATCTACGGGACACCCGTCGGAAACACCATGGAGACGCTCTACGGCTTTGCCGCGTCGGCCAACCACCGCGGTGCCGATGGAGCCTACCTGTTCAACTGGATGGACCTCACCGAGTGGCCCGTCCCCTCAAGCGACTACAGCCGTTTGCTCAAGCACGGCGTCAGCCAGCAGGTCGTCACCGCCGCAGCTCGCAGGCACCCGGTCTGCTTCCGCGACACGGTCCCCGAGGGCATGTCGATGAACACCCAGTTGCCGGTGTCGGGGCATGCGGGGCGGACGTTTCGCATTCACGTCGGACCGAAGCCCACCAGTGGGCGTGCCGTTGTCGTCGCCGGACTGGTCAAACGTGACAAGGTGGACACCGCTGCCTTCGGCGCTGCACTCAATGGGCAACCGCTCAAACCGATCCAGGACCTCGCCGACACGCGGACACTCGGTGGCAAATCACACCGTGCCATCCGGTTCGAGGCACCGGCAGCTGCTGTCCGCACCGGCTACAACCAGATCGCCCTGAAGCAGACTTCCGGCGACGTCGATCAGCAGATCGTCTGGGTGGAATTGCGACTGGAGCCTGGCCGATGAGCCAGGTCGACATGGGATTCCTGCAAGATCCCTCGTGCTGACGATGATACGATGCCGAACAATCTGCTAGTTTGAGTGCAGTGCCCACGCCGACCAAGGCGCTGATGACAAGGAGAAGCCGGTGCCAGGAACCGACAACAAGACCACTCGCAACGACCTGCCCCCAATGCCGCGCCTCCCGCGTCGCGAGGCATTGCAGATCGGGTTCTCGGGATTCCTCGGCATGGGTCTCTCCGGCGTGCTCGGTGGACAGGCCGAAGCGGCCGCCCGGGCTCCCAGGCGTCGAGTGAAGTCTGTCGTGCTCGTTTTCCTGACCGGAGCGCCCTCGCACCAGGACATGTGGGATCTGAAACCTGATGGGCCTTCGACCACACGCGGCGAATTCCGTCCCGTGGCCACCAACGTGCCGGGCGTCGAGATCGGACCCCACATGCCCGGGCTCGCTCAGCTGGCCGACACATACGCCATCGTGAGATCGATGCGGCACTCGCTACCATCTCACGAACACGGCACGCATCGGATGCTGACCGGCATCAACAAGGAACCCCCGGGATCGACTCACATGGCCAGCCGCAACGACTGGCCATGCTTCTCTGCCGGCATGCAATACCTGAGGCCCGATCCGGATGGAAACCCACGCGGCATCATGTTGCCGACGTACCTCAACAACGGCTACGGATTCTGCGGTCAGACGGCCGGGTTCCTGGGTGCCGACTACGATCCCTGGCACGTGATCAAGGATCCCAACGGCAAGAACTTTCGCGTTGACGAGTTGGAATTCCAGCCGGGACTCAGTGTCGGTCGCGTGAACGACCGCCGACAGTTGCTGGAGAGCATCGACGCGCAGCGACGGGCCCTGTCTGAGAGCCTGCCGGTCAATGACCTGACCCGTCGCATGCAGCAGGCTCACGACATCCTCGTCGATGGTCGACTGCGCGAGTCCTTTGACATCGGCCAGGAGACCACCGAAACCCGAGACCGTTACGGGCGGCACATGTTCGGACAATCGCTGTTGCTGGCCAGGCGGCTCGTCGAATCCGAAATGCCGATCGTGCAGGTCAATATCGGCCGCATGAACAGATGGGACACGCACGGCAACAATTTCAAACGGCTCGCCACCGAGCTGGTTCCACCGTTTGAAAAGGGACTCTCATCGCTCGTCACCGATCTGCGGGATCGCGGATTGCTCGATGAAACGCTGATTGTCGTCACCGGCGAGTTCGGCCGGACACCCATCATCAACAAGAATGGTGGACGGGATCACTGGTCACGGGTCTTCTCGGCCCTGTTCATCGGCGGTGGTGTGCAGGGTGGCCAGGTCATCGGGGCCAGCGACCAGACAGCGGCCGATCCGATCACCCGCGCCTACTATCCAGCCGACATGGGCGCGACAATCTACTCGGCGCTTGGCATCGATCCGTCCAGCCAGGTCATCGACCGGCTCAGGCGTCCCCACCAGCTCAACAAGGGCGAGGTCATCGCTCCCTTGTACGGGACCGCCTGAGACGACTCCGTCAGGCGATGACCGCATCGACCACCTCGCCATGGACGTCGGTCAGCCGAAAGTCTCGTCCGGCGTGTCGATACGTCAGCCGTTCATGGTCGATGCCCAACAGGTGCAACATCGTGGCATTGAGATCATGAGTGTGTACGGCGTCCCGATCCACCAGGATCCCGTGCTCGTCTGAGGTGCCGTGAACGATTCCACCACGCACCCCGCCTCCGGCCATCCACGACGAGAAGCAGAAGTTGTGATGCTCACGACCGGCGTGATTCGCCGACGTGTTGAACGGAGTGCGACCAAACTCGGTCGTCCAGACCACCAGGGTCCGATCGAGCATGCCCCGCTGCTTCAGATCGGTCAGCAAGCCGGCAATCGGCTGGTCCACCGCACGAGCCAGTCGAGCATGGTCTCCCATGTTCCCGTGTGAATCCCAGTTGCCGCTGGAGCCCACGTCAATCAACTCGAGAAACCGGACGCCACGTTCGGCAAGCCGGCGAGCCACCAGGCACTGCCAGCCAAATCCGCTTGTCACACCTCGCTGCAGGCCATAGAGCCTGAGCGTCGCCTCGGTCTCGCCCGAGAGATCAAACGCTTCGGGCGCCTCGCGCTGCATGCCAAATGCCGTTTCGAAGGACCTGATCCGGGCATCAAGCGACAGATCCGCGGCCCGCTTTTGTTGGTGCTTGCGGTTGAGCTGTGACAGGAAATCCAGCTCCAGCCTCTGCAACCCCGGTTGAGACGTCAGAGGCTGGATATTGGGCAGTGGCTTCTTGCCAGGAACGACATGAGTTCCCTGGTGACACGCCGGCAAAAAGTCGCTGCCCCATGTCTGGGCACCGGCATAGGGGGCTGCGGGGGCCAGGACCATGAACGACGGCAGGTTCTGGTTTTCGGTCCCCAGCCCATAACTCACCCAGGACCCCGCACTCGGCCTGGCAAATTGCGCTGACCCGGTGTGGGCCGCCAGCGTCGCCTTGTCGTGCCCATCGCTTTCGCAGTGCATGGCGTTGAGAACACAGACATCGTCGATGACGGATCCCAGGTGCGGAAACAGGTCGCTGACCCATGTGCCGCTCTCGCCATACTGCTGAAAACCCCATCGCGGCTTGATCAGGTACCGCTTGTATTCGCCAGTCTTGTTGAGCCAGCGCGAGGCCGTGACCGACTTGCCATGGTCGGCCACGAGTTGTGGACGACGATTGAACGTGTCGACGTGTGACACCCCGCCGGTGGCGAACAGGAAGATCACACGATCTGCCTTGGCCACGTGATGTCCGCCTCGCGCACGAAGCGGATCCTGGCCTTCTGCACGCAGTTCGTCCCAGAGTCCTGCCAGCGCCAAGGTACCGAAGCCGCCAGAGGCTGTCTGCAGGAACTCTCGTCGAGATGGTCCAGCGAAAGACATTGGTCCAATCAATCCACGTAAAGAAAGGCGTTGCTCGTCAGGATCACACGGGCGAGGGCTGCCCAGGACGCCTGCTCCTTCTCCCGCTCACCCGTGTCTCCCGGGAGCTTCTGCTCATACGACCTGACAAACTGAAGTGCCGAGGCGATCGTCGGCTCATCCGGCACCCGGCCGTGAGCCATCTCAAACGCCGCGAGAATTCTCTTCCTCGGATCGGAAGAACCGGTGAGCAACCGCGCCGCCAGGCCACCGGCCTGCCGGTGTACGAAGGGCGAGTTCATCAAGAAAAGAGCCTGGGTCGGAGTCGTCGTCGGCTGCCGCGTTGCCACGCTCTGGTTCGGGTCCGCCGCGTCAAACAACGCCAGGTAGGGATGTCTTCGATTCCTCTGCACCATCAGGTAAACGCTTCGATGGTCCGAGTCGTAAACCGCGTGAAACGGGTTGTGAATCGTGAATCCCCACGAATTCACAGGCGGAAACGGGTGCTGGCCGGGGACCTTGCGATCGAGATGCCCTCCGAGTGCCAACAGGGAATCTCGAATCGACTCGGCATCCATCGGGCGACGAGCGAATCGCCAATGCCACGTATTCTGAGGATCCAGCCGGAGATTCTTCGCATCGTCATCACTCGCCAACTGATACGTGCGAGACAGCATGATCTGGCGATGCAGCCCCTTGATCGACCACCCGGATGCCATGAAGCGACCAGCCAACCAATCGAGCAGACGAGGGTGGCTGGGCCGTTCACCTCGAGCACCGAAGTCGCTCGGCGTTGACACCAGGCCTCGTCCGAAGTGCCAGCCCCAGATCCGGTTGACGATGACCCTCGCTGTCAGCGGATTGCTGGAGCGAGTGATCCAACCGGCCAATTCCATTCGACCGCTCCCGGTGGCCAACTGGGGCAGGGGGTCGGCACCCAGGACCTCGAGAAATCGCCGCGGAACCTCGGCACCCAGGCGGTCAGGCTCGCCTCGCAATTGCACGCGTGCACTGACCGGATCCGCCTCGCTGACCCCGTAGGCCACCTCGTAAGCCGGTCGCATCGCCCGGGACTTCCGCCGCGTTTCCACATCCTTGATCCGCGCCGAGATCACCTCGGCCTGCTGCTTCGCATCGCGGTCAGCGGATCTCGGGGCGACCGGCTTCCCATCCGGGTCGGAAAACGGAACGTCCTGAAACCCGATGTTGTCGAGATCACGCGAGCAGGCGGGGCCCGCGACATGGCCGAAGGCGTCGCAGATGAAGCAGTCGGCAACCCCATCCCAGCCCGGACCGACCGACTTGTTTTCAAACCTCACCAGGTCGTCCCGTGTGCCAACCAGCCCGCGATACGTCCTGGCCGCCGGATCGATCGTGATTCTCAGCGTGTACCACGTCCCCGGGCTCAATGTTCGAATCGTCTCCCAGGTCTTTCCGTTCCGAATCGCAAAGGCGGTCGACGTCGCGCTGCACTCCACGGCCAGCGACTGCACCACACCTCGACCCAGGTAGAAACGGTAGGCACCAGTCTGCTTCGAATCGGCCACCGAACGGAAATCGACCGTGAAGTGCATCAATCGACCGGGCGTCGCCTTGAGCCCGTTGCGGAAGACGTAGCGCAAGCCGTCGGTCGGCTTCCCGCTTCCGATGCGGACTCCCAGCTTGCCGGGTGGATGAACATGAACAAACGGACTCTGGGCTTCTCTGGTGATCTCGATCGGCCCGGAGCACACCCACGGCTTGCCGGGAGGCTTCCCCGATGCTTGCGCCTCAAAACCGAGATCAAACCCTCCGGCGATCCAGTTCGGATCCAGCTCAGCCTGCTTCTGCTTGAGATTTGAAAGCGTGGCGTCGAGTGCGGCCAGGTCCCTGGCCTTCGCCTGTTCGAGTTCCTGCACGCGACCGGGTGGCACCAGCGGTGGAAAATGCGCGGGACGCTTTTGCTCCTCTCCACCTGGAAACGCCCATCGTGTGCTCTGGAAGATCCCATACAGCGCGTAGTAGTCCCGAGCGGATACCGGGTCGTACTTGTGGTCGTGACACCTTGCGCATCCCAGCGAGAGTCCGAGCAGAGATCGCCCGACCGAGTCGATGACGTCGGCAAAGTCGAGGTACTGGTAATCGGGCGCCGCCTTGTAGCCATACCGCTTGCCAACGGCCAGGAATCCGGTGGCGGTGACCCGATCGGCATATCGATCGGGATGCTCATCCAGTTCGCGCGTGGCGAGAATGTCGCCGGCGATCTGTTCTCGCACAAACTGGTCAAACGGCATGTCCTGGTTGAACGCCCTGATCACCCAGTCGCGATACTTGTAGGCCTCGCGCACGGGGTAATCTGCGCCGTCACCTGCTGTGTCAGCGTATCGGGCCACGTCCAGCCAATGCCGCCCCCAGCGTTCTCCGTACGCCGAAGACGAGAGCAGACGATCGACCAGGGCAGCAAACGCGTCCGGCGACTCGTCCTCCAGGAATTTCCGGATCTGTTCACGAGTCGGCGGCAAGCCGGTCAAGTCAATGGTCGCACGCCGGATGAGCGTTCTCCGATCAGAAAGCCCCACCGGTTGGATGCCCTGTTCCCGCAGACGGGCCTGGATGAAGGCATCCACCGGACGCCTAGCCCAGGCCGGGTCATCAACCGTGGGGACCTCGGGAATCTCGATCGGTTGGAATGACCAGAATTCACGTGCCTCAGCCAGTGACATGCGGCGGACCATGTTCGTCGAGGGATCAACTCGCCGAGGATCGGGGGCGCCACGACGGACCCACTCGACGAGCACGGCGACTTCACGTGCCGTGAGCTTTCCCTTCGGTGGCATCTTCAGCGTGTCGTCGGTGTAACGGACCGCCTGGACCAACAGGCTGTCGTTTGGCTTGCCCACGACGACGGCCTGTCCCCGATCTCCGCCTCGTTTCCAGGCGTCGCGAGAATCCAGCCGCAGACCCGACTCCTGCTTCTTCGATCCGTGGCACGACTGACAATGCTTGATCAGCAAGGGCCGCACACGGGACTCGAAAAACGCCCGGTCGTCGTCAGCAGCTCGAGCGGGAGTCACAGCGACCGCGGCCAGGGTCAGTCCAACCAGCAGGCTCGTGGCACCGCGTACCACCACGAATCGCCGCCTGGCCATCACGCTGCTCCAAAGCGCAGAGCGACGCAAGATGGTCCGCTGGTCATTTGTCGCCGGGATCTTCGTCATCGGTCGTGGCAATCGCGGTGAGGCCGCAAGCTAGAACAACTCGGTCAGCACCCGTCCGTCCTCGAGCAGATGATACGGCCGGCCCTGGCTGTCGACCGCGGACAGATCGTTGATTCCCATCCCATGATAAATCGTGGCGGCGATGTCACCTGGGGTAACGCGACGGTCAGCCGGATACCCGGCGTGCTTGTCGCTCTTGCCATACACCTGTCCACCCTGGATCCCTCCACCGGCCAGCAGGTCCGTCAGGCAAAACGTCCAGTGATCGCGTCCGGCCCCTGACGGCCCACCGGACCTGGGGTCCCCGATCTTGGGCTTGCGGCCCATCTCGGCGGTGACCAGCACCATGGTGCTGTCGAGCAATCCACGGGTCTCGAGATCTTCCAATAGTGCCGAGAACCCCCTGTCGAATTCGGGCAGCAGCATCTCGCGAAGACACTGAAAGTTGTTGCCATGCGTGTCCCAGGTTCCGGCACTGGCACACCTGAGCTTCCTGGCCCGTTCCTTGTCCGGCATCCAGTACAACGTCACAAACGGCACCTGGGCTTCGACCAGCCGCCTGGCCAGAAGCATCCCCATCGCGTTGATCGTTGACCCATAGCGCTGTCGCACCGACTCGGGCTCTTGTGTCAGGTCAAACGCGCTGGTGGTCGCAGCCGACGACAGCAGTGAGAATGCCCGGTCCTGGTGCCTCTGCCACGTGCGAGCCTCCCGATGTCGCTCCAACTCCCGTCTCGTTTGATCCAGAGCCGCCAGCAACGACCGCCTCTTCAGCAGCGAGGTCGGTGTGAGCCCGTCGCCCAGAACCAGCGAGGGCGCCCGGAAGTTCATCGGTTCCTCAACCTTCCCGAACAGGCACAGCGGATCGTGTTCGATGCCGAGCTTGCCGGCAAACTGGCCGGCTCGCAGGTCAGCAGGGCCATCGGGCGTCCAGGGATAGGAAATCGCGTTGGGAAGCACACCCCGATGCGGCACCTTGGCTGAGACTACCGAACCGATGAAAGGCCAGTCGTCGCTCTGCTGCCGGCGCTCCGCCGGGACGTTGATCGTCTTCGGATCCAGGGGATGGCCGGTCAGGTGATAGTAGTAGCCCAGGTGCGAATTCGTCGGATCCGTGCCATCGACGGAATTCACGACAGCCAGGTGATGGGCCAGTCTGGCGGTCATCGGGAGATGCTCGCAGAGCCTCACACCCGAGGCGGAGGTCGCGATCGGCTGGAATTCACCACGTATCTCAGCCGGGGCTTCCGGCTTCATGTCCCAGGTGTCGATATGAGATGCACCACCGGCCAGCACGAGCATGATCGTGGACTTGGCCGCACCGGTCGTCTGCGATGACTCTGCATTTCCTCCCCCGGAGGCACCCACAGCGACACGGCCGGCCAGCAGGCCGGCGGCCGACGCCGAAAGAAACCGTCGGCGGGATGTGGGAGCGTGGTTCATCACGGCGATTCTCGAACAGTTGCCTGACACCGGGCAACCTCAGTTTACCGGGTGAAGAATGTTGACACCAACCGGTGTGTTGGGTCGAGGTGTGGGAGATTTGCTGTCAGACGGCAGGCTTCAATTCGGGCTCTTGATATGGCGCAACACGATGCGTGCTCGCCAGTAGGCCGCAAATGCTCTGGTTTCATCAGCGTATTGCACGAGCACGGGCCCCCGGCATGGAGCAGCCCATGCACCTTCGATTTGCCTGGTCACGTCCTGGGCACCACCCGCCTTCTTGATCTCCGCGGACCGCAGAACAATCGTCCCTTTCCTCGCCTCGTTGTACAGCAGCAGGCGGATAAAGACCGACTTGCCATCGACTTCGGGGACGCGAATCACGGCACGAGGTGTTGAATGGCCTGCTGTCAGTTTGTTGCGGAATGCCGTGACCGAGGAATAGAGGTTATTCCAATTCCCGCCTTTGCCGAGGTACTGGACGAGCAGCGATTCACGTGCTCCACCAGCGACACGGCCTGTGATCGCAACCTCGTAACGTCTCCCTTTTTCGACCTGGTACTTCTGAGTGCCCCAGGCGACATAGCTCGTCGCTGTGATCTCCGCATCACGACCGGACCGTCCCTCCAAGGAGTCTCTCCTGTGCAGCATGTTGCCAGGCAACAGCGTTGCTTTTCTGCCAGGACCAACGGTCAGGGTATCGCCCTGGTCGAGCTCGCCACGGAAACCCAGCTTGGCCGGCCCCACTTGCCACCGAGGATTTTCGATCCGCGAGTGGGCACGCATCTCCAACTGCCATCGGCCTCCGACCTGTCCTCCGCGTGGAACGTGGACCCAGGTTGCGCGGTTGTGCCGAAGATGCACGCTCCCACCGACCTCACCTGAGGTGGGACCGACCAGTCGAGCAGTGATCGGCTTCAGGCGATCGTGAGTCAAAACGGCTGACAGGGTACCTGGCTTGTAGCCTCGCCACGCGTCCTCGAACCGGACCTTCCACGCCAGTACCGCGAGAGCCTGTCCATTCAATCGAGGCACCGGCTGCCGACGAGTACCGATAACCGACATCCCCCTGGGAATGCGAGGCAACGAGATCGACAGGTTCTTTAGCGCAGCCTGTTTTCCATCCCTGCCAAACCACGATGCATCCCGAGGATTGTGGATGACAGTTTGCAAAGTGAGTTCATCACCCGGCTGGGCGCCAGCCAGGTCACACACGATGTGGACACGCGGCGGCACGATGTTGTTTTCAACGACCGATCGATTCACCTGGTGGTCGTGACAAAACGCCCGAAGCACCTCGGACTGGTTCAGAGGCAGGTACGGTTTGTAACTCCGGCTGGTGTCCCGCCCGTCGCCCACCTCGTCCTGGATGAACAGGAAAGTGCCGAGGTTGAGCCTGTGCCTGGCCAGTGCCACCTGCCGGCATGTTTCATACCCCGCGATGGTCATGTAGGCCGGCAACGAGAGTTGCGTGAAGTAGGGCACGTTGTAGCGTTCGGCTATCGCCAGCGTTTGCTGCTGGAACTTCGCCGACGTGTTGACGTAACCGAAGATCCCCTCGCACAGGCCTCCACGCAGAATCTGCCTCATCGAAAAGGGCAGCACACGCTTCTCGGGCAGGTTCTTCCCCACGTGGTCGAGCGTGTAATAGCGCTCAACGGGCCAATAAAACACGGAGGCCTGCGGGAGACATTTTTTCATCTCGGTGTGAATCGCCGCCAGTGCATCGCAGTATCGCCGTCCCCACCACTTGCGGTCTCGTTCTCTGTCAAATGGACGTCCCAATTCCCTGGTGATCGCTTCTGCGTTGTCCACCAGGTCGGTGAGTGGGCGATTGAAATTGTTGGCGTATGGTTCGCTCGTCACATGCCCCGGCAATTCCTCCAGGAACGTCATGGCGACGACAGATTTCGGGTTACGGATCTTCTGGACGAAGGCGGCCTGTTCTCGGATCCGGCGATTGAGCCTGTTGTGGGCGTCCTCGTTGTAGAGGTAATCGAACAGGGAGAACTGGGGGCTGGAGTTACGGACAGGAAACAACGGCCAGAAGAGCACCACGAACTTGTGGTCGGGGTTCAGTGCCAGGATGCGATTGGCACGGTCAACAATCTGGGGGCCGTCCATCGTTCGCCCGAAATTGTCGACCACGCTGCCAAACTGGATGAACGACCAGTCAAAGACGGCAACGTTTCTCTCATCCGCCGACGTGCCGTACGTCCCGTAGCCCCACTCCCAATGGCGGCTCTGGTCAGATTGTGCCAGGAGGCTCGAAGACGTGGCCACGACGGCCAACGCGACGGCCACGGCCATTGGCCCGTTGGCACACCTTCGGCTCACACGGCTCACTACCATCCTCCGGACGCAGAGCTACTTGCTGCGATCCCAATTCCGACTCTTCTGCTTCCGGAAGCCTGAAAGACGAATGGTGCCATTGGGCTCGATCTCCATGACCGAATAGCCGTTGTTCTCGGGACCGGATCCCTCGACCATGGCGACAAGTGTGCAGTAGTGGATCCCACCAATCTGCTTCAGGTCATTTTCGTGGCTGTGTCCCTGGAACACCGCCACGACATCGCCCGAAGCTTCCAGCACCTGACGGACGGCAACGTTGTTCTTGACCCCGTAACTGTTGCTGACATCCAGCCGCTGGTGCGCAAACACGACCACCGGCTTGTCGTTGCTCGCCAAGTCCGACTTCAGCCAGTCCAATTCCTTGGCGGGAATATTGGGATCCGTCCAGTCAAAATTCTTCCGCTGATACGGCGTGCCATCGCTCCGAAAGCAGGAATCCAGGATGACGAAGTGAATTCCGGATCGGTCAAAGGAGTAGTAGGACTTCTTCTGCTGCACGCCTTCAAGAAACTCTTCTTTCTTCAGCGTATCGACACAGTGGTTGCCGAGAACGTGATGCCGTTCTTTTGAGACAGCTGTGAATTCCCGGTTGATCGTCTTCAGGTAGCCCTTTTCGACGGACACCGACGATGCGGCATCAATGAAATCGCCCATTTCGACAGCAAACGCTGTCTTGGCCTTTTGAAATTGCTTTCCAGCCTCGCTGAGCTTGGACAGCGTTTCTCGGTAGTGCCGCGTCCCTGCGTTGGGCTTGTCGGCGTAGTGGAGATCGGTGATCAGCCCAACACGGAGAGCATCAGTGGGCTTTTCGGCCAACAGGCGAGAAGGATCGCAGGATGCCGCCGCCAGGACGACCACTCCGTCTCTCAAAAACGCTCGCCTATCAACGCGCCGATTTTCCTGGTGTTCCCTGGTCATTTTCGATTTCCCCTTGTTGCACTCATCGCGGCCACGGCTCACTCGAACCTGGTGATGACCTTTCGCTTCCTGACCCGCCACCACCCGGAGATCTTCTCAGCCAGATCAGCAACGACCTCGGGATGCTGTCCGGCCAGGTTCACCGTCTCGTGAGGATCCTTGGACAGATCATACAGTTGAGGTCGCTTCTCGGTTCTCGGATGGGTGCTCTTGTAGCGGTTCACTTCGCCATCATAGGTCAGGATCAGTTTCCACTTGCCCTCAACCCGCCAGCGGTACAGCAGCGACGCCTCGGGGCTGTTGATGTCGGCGATGTCGTGGGCAAACCCCTCGCCAAAGACCCCCGATCGCCTGATCGGACGTTTCTCTTTCAGATGATCCAGGAGATTTAATCCCGGCACATCGGCTGGGACCGTGGCACCAGCCGCGGTCAGGACCGTGGGAAACAGATCGATGGACGAGATGACCTCGGACCGCTCGCCCGGCTCGAACCCGCCACCGGGCCACGAGAACATGATTGGCGTTCGAACTCCGCCCTCGTTGGGTGACTGCTTCGAGCGCGGGGCATATGCGGACCGGTCCTTGCGGTTGATCCAGCCGTTGTCTGTCACGTAGACGATCAACGTGTCGTCTCTCAGGTTGCGCTGCTCCAGGATGTCAATCAACTGGCCGCAGGTCTCATCGAACCAATCGCAATTGGCATAGTACTTGGCCACGGGCAGGGGGCGTCCTTCCTTGCGGTACTTCTTGAGAATCCGCTCCGGAGGGTTATGGGGAGTGTGTGGCAGGAAGACGCCATACCAGAGGAAGAACGGTTTCTTCTCGGCGACGGCATGGTCCACAAAATCCGCGATCGGCTTCATGCCTCTTCGTCCGATCTTCAGACCATCATCCCCGTGCCGACCACCAGGCTTCGGAAACCCGCGCGTCATGCCATGGGTAAAGCCGCCATGCTGGTAGCTGCCCTCCCACCATTTCCCGCTCTGGTGGCTGAGGTATTCGCGTTGGCCGAGCAATTTTGGCAGTGTGTCGAAATTGTCGAGGAACGAGATCAATTTCGCGCGCCGCTGGTTGTACAACGGCGTGCCGCGCTTGGCGAAGCGTGGAGATGGATCGTTTCCCGTGATGCCATGGCGATGAGCGAACATGCCGGTGACCAACGTCGCCAGCGACGGGCGGCAAAGCGACGTCGGCACGTATCCTCGCCGGAAGACGATGCTCTCGGAGGCGAGCTTGTCCAGGTGCGGGGTCTTGATGTGCGGATGACCCATGAACCCGTAGTCGGTCCACGCCTGATCATCGGAGATGATGTAGACGATGTTCGGAGGCCCCTTGGCTTCCGCCAACGAACAGGTGAGGACCACGAGCACAAGAGTCAGAAAACGTGCTTTCATTGTCTTCCGCAAATCTGAGCCGAGCAGGGTACCGTCGACCCGCAAGGGCGGTCATCAGGCCACCGGCATCCGGTCTCGATTGAGAATAAAGACCCTGTCCATCGTCAACGTAACAACACACCGAGTGCGCCCGTCTCGGTCGAGACACTCAATCTCCAAACCGTCGGGTGGCAAAACTTCGACCACTGTACCGACATCATCAACACTCACCGGACTGCCATTCGGAGCGGCCAGCACTGCAACTATGTCCAAAAGTTGCGGTTTCCGTTGCCGTTTCGACCCTGGTGGAATTCCCTTCCGCGAGTCTCATTCTACGCACTTCGCCCTTGCACGAAATACCCTAACGACCGCGTAGGAGCTCTTAATCTCACAGGCAGCTGGCCACTTGCACTCAGAGACTCTTCAAGAACCGGATCACTGCGTCCCGGTCTCGAGCTGAGAATCCCATGAAGGCGTTCCGGGACGACTTGGCCTCACCGCCGTGCCAGAGAATGGCCTCCTGGAGCGACCGTGCACGGCCGTCGTGCAAATACGATTCGCCGCCACTGACTCCCAAAGTCAGGCCAATGCTCCAAAGCGGCGGCGTCCTCCATTCGGCACCCGTGGCACGTTGCTCACCGAGGTTGTCAGCAAGTCCCGGCCCCATGTCGTGGAGCAGGAGGTCGGTGTAGGGCTGGATCTCCTGGCCCCGCAACTCGGCGAGCGGATGATGGGGACCGGTCTGGAACCGCGGCGTGTGGCACTTCGCACATCCGGACGTGGCGAACAGCGTCTCGCCTCGCCGGACAACCGGATCGCCCAGCTGGCGGCGAGCGTTGACTCCAAGTGTCGAAACGTACCGCGTGATCTGGTCGAGTTCCCTGGCACTCAATTCCGTCGTCCCGGTCGTGGCATCGCCCTCGGCCACAGGAAACACCGGCGAGGTCACTCCCATGTCGCTGTTGAAGGCGGCGGCGATCTGGTGCCGGAGCCGGGCCTGGCCGGCCTTGTGACCAAATCGCCCCAGCCGGTTTTGGCCGGTTTCCGGGTCAACCACCACCTGGATTCTGCCCGAAATCCCATCCTGGTCTCGATCATCCGGATCCGCCGCCTTTGTGATCACAGAGTCGGGAATCGCCTCGAGCAGTCCCAGGCCCACCAGCTTCGGGGTCAAACGCACCGAGTAGAACTTGGGAGCAGTCCCCGTGAAGGCATAAACCGGTTGTCTCAGTGTGAATCGAGTACCGTCAGCGAATTGTCCTGCAGATTCTTCGAAACGTGAAATCGTGGCAGAGGCCTCAGGGGGGCCATTCACTGTGCCAGGCTGGATCGCCGTGCCAAGAGCAGGGTGGGGCGTGCCCTTCGCATCGGCGGCCACCTTGATCACCGCCTGCAACAACGGCACACCCACATCGGTTGCGAGAGATCGCCCGTTGTTGACGTGGCAGGCCACGCAGCTGGAGGCGACAAAACGAGGACCCAGTTGCCCGACGTGAGCTGTGAAGGCCGGATTGGGCTGTTCGGTGTGTCTGCCGGTGCCAAAGTCCGTGTGATGCAGACGCCGCCCGAGCATGAAGGCCTGGGCATTCGCCGGCGACATGTTTCCGGCCATCTGCTTGAACCGCTGCGCTGGCTCACTGGAATACTGGTAGGGCAACGTCGTACTCCCGCCGACCCACGCACTCTCGGGCAATGGCATGGAGTCCTGTCGCTCACCAACAGCACGCCACGGGACGATGCCACGCCCAACCACGTACAGGAATGCCGTGCCGTAGTAGTTCTTGCGTCCGTTGCGGGGCTGCACCAGGAACGGGCTGAATTCGAATTCCATTCGGTCGCCCTTCGCCAGGGGCTTCCCGGTTTTGCTGTTGAAGGTGATCGTCGTGGTGTAACGACGATCCGAGACCTGTCGCGTCTCAATGTTGTGGTGATATTCCGCAACCGTGTTGATGCCGCGAAAAAAGCAACGAAAGTCCGGCCGGTTCAGGGGAACCAGGGAGGTGATATTGACGACAATCTCGCTCCCACCACGCGCTACCCTGTCGATCAGCTCGATCGCCACCGTCCGTTCTTCCCAGTACCAGCCGAGATAGTGGTCATAGGCGCCTGGTTCACGAGCATGCCGGTCACGAACGCGATCGGCGACTCGCGTGATCAAGGCTTCGGGTGTGTTGATCGTCGTCGGTGGCTGCAGCTTTGTGCGAGAGTCAAAGAGCGGGACGATCGCAGGTGACTGGGGCTCCGTCGCACCACACGAGTTGCGGTCGTCGGCACTTCCCAACAGCACCGCGATCGCCGCACTCAGTCCGCGGCAGAAATTACCGAGAGTCATGGCGATTTGGTCCTGAGTGCGACGGACGCTACTTGAACCAGTAAGAGTAGAGGCTGGCGTTGCGGAGGGTGAAGCGGAGAGAGACGGCTTGGCCGGTTCGCCCGTCGAGTCCTGTCTCCTTCCATGAGATCTGCTGGCGAACCGAGTCGCCAGAGACGCTCTTCGAAACGGCAACCACCTCGTTGTCCGCGTCGAGAATTTCGACAAGCAGACGGCCTTTCTGAGCGTTCACGTTGACGAACAGTTTCCCAGCCGGCATGACCATCTGCCTGGTCACCAACTGACCCTCCTTGTCACCGGCATCAAGTGAAACAAACCCGTCCCGGCGAAGAACGGCCAGGCAGATGGCCCCTCGATCCGGTTCAAGACCCGGCTTGGCGACGTACTCGCCCTTGGGAAACTTGCCAACGTAGTTGAAGCTGGCGCGGTACTTCAGCCCCGTGTAATAGAACCACAGTTCGTCGCCTCGCTCGACCGGCGCCGAGGGTGGAAGAATCTGGACCAGGTCGTAGGCCCCGGAGCCCAGCCTCGAAGGTCCGATGAAAGTCCCGCGATCCCCGATTCTCTTCCAGGTCTTGAGGTCCCGGCTCGAGACGAGTTGAACGAGATGAAACCCGTCGGTGTTGGGGTAGTTGGGCACAGGGCCAGTCGCGTGGTACATCGCTGGCATCCCGATATACAGGCCCTCGTAGAAGAAGGTCCCCATGTTGTAGACATCAACATTCCACACCTGGCGGTCGACATGGAACGGCTGCCTCAGTGATGAATCTGCCAGTCTCGCACGGATGTTCCTGAACCCCCGCTCCTGGTCTGTCTTGTCAGCATGGAAGATCAGCCCGTGGTCCTTCCACGTTTTGAAGTCCCGGCTCGTCGCCAACGCCAGCGAGCGGCCAAAGGGACCACTCCGTTTGATTGTGTGAATGAACACGCCGTGATCCCGGTCATAGCTGAAATTGCCCTCATCAGAGCTGGGCACACCGGGCACGTCGACCTGCGTCCAACGGGCGCCATCGGGCGACACGGCAAATCCCCGGTTCAGCAGCGGGGCCTTGTAGCGGCGTGACAGGTCCCGCTCGTTCGGGTCATAGACCGCAAATGAGACCTTGATGTTGGACTTGGGCCCGGGCACCCAATGCAAACCGTCACGGCTCTCCCAGACGTTCTGGTCAATGCCGATCACCCAGACCCTGTAGCGCTTGGCAACCGGATCCCACTGTGGCGCTGATCGTGTCTGGATCACCTGCTCGGGATTCGAGCTGCGGATCACAGCCCCGCGCTTGTGTGGCCTGTGCATCACGCGTTCCAGCCCGGTCATCCTGGCAATGAGGTCATCATCCAGAAATAGCTGGTGGTGGACACCGATCCTGGCTGGTTCGGCACCGGGCTCTGCGGCACGAGTGAATTCACCACCCGTGCTCGCAACACTGAATAGCAACGACGCAAAAGACACCCATCTCATCATGCTGTCGCCCTCGAAACAGAGCCTTCTCAAATCACACCAACCACGGCTTGGCAGCCCGACGCCCGGATGTGGGCCATCGCTGGGGACGCCGCGAACGGGCCGGCATTCCAGCTAGTGATTGAACAGAAACTCACGGCTGTTGAGCAACGCCCACAGCAGATCTTCAAGCCCCTCACGGCGGCTGGGGGCGCGGGTGATGATCTTGCGACACTGGTCGACTTCGTCAGACGTCGGAGCCCGGCTGTATGTCGACAAGTACAACTGCCTGATCGCCTTCCTGGCACCCTCGTCCTTTTCGAAATTCGCAGAACCGGCGAGCTTCGAGATGCGACCGGTCTTGTCAGCCAGCTTTCGGCTCAGAAACTCCCCATTGGCGATGTGCAAGACCTGCGCCAGGTTGGGCTCGGCCGTGCGTTCGCACTCACATGCAATGGCACGTTGCGGCCGTCCAAGCGTATCCAGGAAGTAGGAATTGAAGTTCGGATCGGGAAGCTCGATCGCACGGGTTCCCAGAGGAACACCGGTGAACGACTCGTTGGTGCCGCACGCCGAGTCGATGGCGTCGAGCAGAACCTCCGCCGGCAGCCGCTTGATGTTGTAGTGAGAGTAGAAGCGGCGATCGCCTGCATTCTCTGGTAGAGCATGCGAGCTGAGCTGGTAGACCCGCGAATTCATGATCGACCGCATCAGCTTGCGAAGGTCATATCCGCTGTCGACCAGGTGATCCGCCAAGGCGTCCAGCAATTCGGGATTGGAGGCAGGATTGGTGGCCCGCATGTCATCGACCGGCTCGACAAGTCCCGACCCCATGAAATACGACCAGATGCGATTCACAATGTTGCGGGAAAACAACCGGTTGTCCCTGGCCGTAAGCCACTCAGCCAGGGGACGCCGCAGGTCATTGACCCCCTCGACATCGACCGGCTTTCCCAGGAGTGGTGTCGGGACCATGGTCTTGCCCAGCCTCGGGTGAGCAATCGAGCCGGAATTCCTGAGAATAACGATCGGCTCACCGGCGAGTTGGTCAAACTTGCTGTTGTTCTTGATGCCGACTCGAGTGAAAAAGGCGGCCAGCCCGTAGTAGTCCGACTGGCTGTAGACCTCGTAAGGATGATGGTGACAACGAGCACATTGGATCCTGACACCGAGAAACACCTGGGCCGTCGTCTCAGCCAAGTCGGTCGGTTTACGAGCAATGCGATAGAGATTGGCCGGCCCGTTTTTCAATGTCGATCCGCGAGCCGTGATCAGTTCGCGAACAAACTGGTCGACAGGCATGTTCTCTCGCAATGATCGCCTGATCCAATTCGCCAGGCTCCACATGCCGCCGACTCCGGTCTGCTTGCGGTTGTTCCGCAGCAGGTCACCCCACTTCAACGCCCAGTAGGCACTCCACGACCCCACGTGCACATCCCGCTTGGGGTCACCTGTGAGACCCAGCAGTTCGTCAACGAGCTGCTCTCGTTTGTCCGGTCGGGTCGACTGGAGAAATGTCGCGATCCGCTCAGGTTGGGGCAGGGTCCCGATGGAGTCGAGAAACGCCCGCCGGATGAACTCGGCATCGCTGCAAAGAACCGACGACCGGATCCCGAGGCGTTGCCACCGGTCGAGGACATGCTTGTCGATAAAGTTGTTCGGGGCAAAACCGGTCAGGTCAACCTTGTCCCGGAACGGGGACATCACGTGCGAAACCAACGCCTGGCCACCGAATCGGACCATGACAGCGGCCTGGCCCTGGCCCACGGTGGTGACAAAACCACTCTCGGTGACCGTCGCCACGCTTTCATTGAGCGTGTCGTAGCGAGCGGTACCCGTGACGTCGCGGGTGGTGTTGTCGCTGTAGCTGGCGACCACACGGAGTTGCTGCCCCTGGTCCACCCGGTAGTCACGCTCCGCTGGAGTCAGTGACAGGCCCACCACCGACGGCTCATCATCAGCCGGCTCGGGCACACCAGCGTTCAACCAGGCCAGAAGCACCTGGTGATCGTAGGAGCCGTGCTGAAACCGCCGACCGCCACCATGGCCGACTTCCAGCATGGCCTTGTTGAGAATCAGGCTGTCCTCGGGCTGCAGCAACGAGACACGTCGCCTCAGGTCGTCACGCACGATCGGAGCAAAGTCCCGCTCGGGAGCAAACCCGAGCAGCGACAGCTTGAATCCCCCTTTGCCGTATTGTGCTCCGTGGCATGTCCCCTGGTTGCAACCGGAACGGGTCAACACCGGAATCACGTCCCGGGTGAAACTGACGGCGGCACGAGACCGGATACCGGTGACCGTCACGGGCACCTCGACCGATTGGGCTCCATGTCGAATCACGATTTTCGTCGTCCCTGACGACAAGGGCACAACTGCTCCAGTTTTGGAGACCGACACGGTGGCCCGATCAGCGACGCTGTAGGTGACCGCTCGGGTGAGGTCGAGATCTCGGCCATCCTTCGCGACCCCGGTCACCTGCATCTGCAGCCGATCGAGGTTTCGTGTCAGCGTGGCCTGGGCCGGTACGACCCGCAGCGACACCGCGGGATTCTCCGCATGGACGTTGCCTGACGCAACGGATACGATGACGAGCACTGCAGACCAGCTCCGGAGACACCTTGCTCCAGGTCGGGGCAGGCTCCAAGCAGGAGTTGTCGCTGATCGGGTCATGGCTTGGCCTGCAGCCTCAACATCCACTCGGCCGCCTTGTTCACCGCAGAAAAACCGGAGTCTGGAGTGCGATCCGGGATAAAACTGATCCCGCCGGTGACGGAAACCCCAGTCTATCGGCTGAAAACACCCTCTTCAACGACGCGTTGAAAACCCGACGGGAACCCCGATCACGTTCGACACTCGCATCCAAACCAGAGGACATCCACGGTGTTGAATCTCTTTGCAGAACGCAGCAGCGACTGCGAACGCACGCGACGACACTTCATGCTGCAAGTCGGCTCGCTCGGTGGCCTCGGACTCTCCCTCGATGCCTTGCTGCGGAGCCGGGCGATGGGTGCCGTGACCGGCAAGTCGTCGGCTCCCGATATCAACTGCATCCTGATTTGGACGAGGGGCGGAACGAGTCACCACGACAGCACCGACCCCAAGCCTCAGGCCAAGTCGGAAGTCCGAGGCGAATTCGGGGTGATCGACACCGCGCTCCCGGGTGTGCAATTCACCGACAAGATGCCGCAATTCGCCAAGCACCTCAAGCAGTTCGCCCTGCTGAGAAACCTCAACCCGCAAAACGCGGGTCACGGTGTAGCCGACGCGATCATGATGTCGGGCAAGAAACTCAACCCATCGATCACCTATCCCTGCTTCGGTTCGGTGCTCGCCAGGGAGAAGGGACCCCGGACCAAGCTCCCCCCGTTCATCCAGATCGGCAACCAGGTGGATCGCGTACACGGTGGAGGAACCGCCGGGTACCTGGGCATCCGATACAACCCGTTCGAATTGCCCGGTGACCCCAACAAAAAGGACTTCACGGTTCGAGACGTGACCCTGCCCGGCGGAGTCAACCTCGCTCGCGTCGGTCGACGACGACAGGCCCTGGCTGCCATCGATCGCCTGCAGAGGAACGCCGAAAAGCAGCCGGCCGCCCTCTCGGCCATCGACAGCTACTATGAGAACGCCTTCAGCATGATCACCTCGCCGGCCACGCAGCAGGCATTCGACCTGGAGAAGGAGAGCGCGAAGACACGCGACACTTTCGGACGAACCAACCTCGGACAGAGCTGTCTGCTGGCGCGTCGCCTGATCGAAGCCGGATCACGGTTTGTGACGGTATCGAGTCCGAGTTGGGACACGCACGTCAACAATTTCGCCAGGCTCAGGAGCCTGCTGCCGCCGCTGGACCAGGCCGTCCCAGCCCTTATCTCGGACCTGAAAGACCGAGGACTGCTCGACACCACGCTGGTCGTGTGGATGACCGACTTTGGACGGACCCCCGTGATCAACTCGGCGTCCGGTCGAGACCACTGGCCAACCGCAGGCCCGATCTGCTTCGCCGGTGCCGGCACACCCCCGGGCCAGGTCATTGGCAAAACCGACGCGACGGGTGCCCGTCCGGTGGGCAAGGAGTACTACTCCGAGGACATCGCCGCGACAATCTACGCGAAGCTCGGAATCCCGCTGGATACACAACACCTGACCGGTGACGGCCGGCCGGTGCAGGTTTGCGACGGCGATGTGATTCCCGAACTGATGAGCTAGCCGCGAGCGGTCACCATGATACTTCAACGCCTGTCACACGCTCTGTGTACCCTGCTTCTGCTGGTGACGCCGTCTCAGGCCGAACACACCATCGGTTTCCGGCAGCTGTGTTCGACGACTCCCGTCGCAGTCCAGCGCGGGAAGAAGACGACGATCAACGTCCGGTCGAATTACACGCTCGATGGCACCTACAAGGTGTTCTTCGACCGACCCGGCATCAAGATGACCTACCTGGAAACGAAGCCGAAGCCGGCGCCTCACCAGGGACGAGGCACGCCGGGCACCCCGTTTCGATTCGAGGCCGATGTGCCGGCCGACCAACCGCTGGGAGTCTACGAGTTCCGTGTCGCAACCAGGACAGCCGTCTCCAGCGTCGCTCACCTGCTGGTGACCAAGTATCCGGTGGTCTACGAATCCCAGGACGAGAACGGTTCAACGGCGACCGCCCAAAAGATCACGGTCCCTGTCGCCGTCTGTGGCATGGTCGGGAACTCAGAGGACGTCGACTATTACGAATTTCGCGGCAAGGCCGGACAAGTCCTCACATTCAACATCTACGCACAACGTGTGACCAAGGCGGTCCACAGTATGCAGTCGGGTGGAAGCGGCGCCAGTGTGATGTACCTGATGGATTCGATCCTGACACTTCGCCGGGCCAACGGCCAGGTGCTCGCTGAAAACGACAACTTCGTCGGTGGCGATTCCTTTCTGTCGTACAAGCTTCCCGAGGACGGCCGGTACTTTCTGGAGGTCCGCGACACCCGATTCATCGGCAACCCCAAGTACGTCTACTGCGTCGAGATCAGTGATGAACCGTATGCCCACGCGGTGTTCCCCATGGCGGTCCAACGAGGTCAGACGACCAGGGCAACCGTCGTCGGGCACAACCTCGGCAACCTCGAAGCCACGACTCTGCAGTTTGCACCCGACGCGTCGACTGGCTGGCGGAGCCTTCCGATCAAGACTCCGCTCGGACAATCCAACCCGGTTCCGGTCTTCGTGAGCGACTATCCTCAACTGGTCGCCTCGAGCAACCACTCGATGGACAAGGCGATTCCCCTGTCGCTGCCGACAGGAGTCAACGGGAGGATCGCCGCCCCCGACGAGGTGCACTACTACTCGTTTGTGGCGAAAAAGGGCCGGTACTACCTGCTGGAGATCGAATCTGATCGTCGCGATCTGCCGCTGGACAGCGTGATCGACGTGTTCGATGCGTCGGGCAAAAAGGTGGCAGACGGCGATGACGGGTATTACACGAAGGACGCCAAGCTGCAGTTCAAGGCGCCATCAGATGGCAAGTTCTTTGTCTCGGTGCGAGATCTGCACAACCGCGGCGGAGAAAGATTCATTTACAACCTGCGAGCCGTGCCGGCGACCCCAGAGTTCGAATTGCACGGCAAGTATTACTACGCGCAGCTCGCACCTGGCACGCGGATGATCTGGTTCGTCAATGTCAGCCGGCAGAACGGCTTCACCGGTCCCGTCGAGCTCAAGGTCGACGGACTCCCCGAAGGAGTCACCGCCACCCCGGTCACGATTCCCGAAGGACTCAAACGCTCAGCGGTGATCCTGTCCGCCAAACCAGGAGCCAAGATCGACGCTCGCCTGGTGCGTCTGTATGGAAGGGCGGTCTATACCGACGAGAATGGCAAGCCATGCGAGTTGATTCGCGACGCTCACGTCACCTGTGAATTGCAGGTGTCGGGAGGATCGCAGGCCCGCCGCCCCATCAACACGCAGTTGGTGGGCGTCACCAATCCACTCGACATTGTCGAGTTTGAAGCCACTCCCAATGAAATCACTCTTCGCCCGGGAGAGCGGGTGGAGATCAAGGTTCGGGTCAAACGGAGCAAGGAGTTTACCGGGCCGATCCAGTTGGGAATGCCCTTCCTTTATGGAAACTCGATCATCGCCGATCAGCTGCCGCCGGGTGTAACGATGTCCAAGGACAGCAAGGCGAGGCTGACCGGCAAGACGCTTGAGGGGACGATCATTCTCGAGGCGGCCAAAGGCGCCGATGCTCCCAAGCCGCTGCAGCGTTTCCCGATCGCCGTGATGGGACGGATCTCGATGTCGTTTTCCATCAGCACGAATTACGCGTCGAACCCAATCCACCTCACGATCCCTGCCGACACCAAGGCGGCCCGCTGACGACAGCGCGACGTGATGAGTCGGATCCCACGCGGACTAGCTGGCCCGCGCGAGCCACTTGGGAAGCGGCAACTTGTAGGACCGCTGGCCACCGTGGCCGGTGATCTGCAGTGTGTCGGAGATCGTGATCTCCGCAAAGCTGGCCTTGAAGTGGGTGGCCGCCATCGTGAAGTAGTGCGTGTCGTCATACACCGTCCAGCGACTACGGTGCTTGTGGCCGAAGAAGCAGGCCAGCACGCGACCATCTTCCGCAAACAGCTTGCGAATTTCCCAGCCATTGTCGACGTACGAATGCTGCTTGCCCACGGGCAAGAACGGAGCGTCACCGCCCTGGCCCGAGCCTTTCTCGGGCGTATGGTGCAGTTCCTCGTGGCAAAACACGAGCTTGGGCTTCTGTCGATTCCGTTCCAGGTCCTTGGCCAACCAGGCCTTTTGCGTCTTGTCGATCCAGTAACCACCCACCAGGCCGTCCTTGCCGCGCGGAGGCGACGACTCGTCCGCTGCGTTGTTCGCATCGAGAACAATGAGGTGAAAGCCATTGTGATCGACAGAGAAATAACGGTGCGGCATTCCAGTGGCGGCCAGGAATTCCTGCTTCGTGATGTCCTCGCCGGGATGTGATCGGCCGACGAGATCAGCCGCCGTGATCTTCTCATCACCGCCCTTCAGCCAACCGACGTCATGGTTCCCCATGACGTGAAACCGTGGGCATTTCAACTGCGCAAAGACAGCGCGGTGATACTTCAGGCCAGCCAGTTGACCGTCGTGCATCTCCCGCGTCGTCACCCCCTCGGAGACCTGGATTCCGAAATCTCCCAGGTCGACCGCAAATTCGGGCTGGAAGACTTTCATGCGGTCGACAAACTGCCGGAAGTTGGTCGCACGACCCGACGGGCGAGCCCCCTGCAGGTGTGGATCTGCGTTGAGACCGAAACGGAGCAACGGCTTGGGGGGTGCTGCCTCCGCCGAAGAAAGGGGGCCCAGCACGGCCAACCCCGCAGCAGATGACTGGCCGAGAAATGTCCGGCGATCGACAGGTTTTGTCTTCGATTGTTCGGGGGTTGTCACAACCGTGGTCTCCACATGCTCAAAACTCGTCAACCGGTCACCTGGCAGGGACAATGGTCACCTGAATTGAGCCGCTCTTGGGAATGTCGAGTCGGGTCACGATCACCACCTGACGACCGTCGTCACTGGTGGTACTCGATTCGATCCGGGCGTTTTCGACCCTATACTCACCGACCGGCAACACGAAAGTCACGCGTCCGTTCGGAAACGCGTCCTTGAGCCGATTGCTGATCGTGACGACGTTGGAAGCGTGTCTCCCGTCGTTGGGAACCATGAACCGGGCCTCGACAGGAGGCGATTCTTCGCGCGAGAAGGGCACCGGAGCGACAGCATCACCAGCGTACGTACAGGTGGTGACCCGGTTGTCCTGGAATCGGACCACGCGAAAACTCTCCGAATTTGATTTGCCAATCCGTCGAGTTGGCGTCGCTCCAACGTCCATCACCTTGGTTCCGATTCCGTGCGCATCGTGGATCATACGGACCTTGTGACGATCAAAGAACGCCACCGGTGCGTTGGCCTCGAACGCATTGACGATCTTCATGGCTGATTCCCTGCGGGCGCCAAGTAACCTGTCCGCTCGTTCGGTTCCGACATGCCACGGATGGCCAAAGTTGAGCACCGAGATCTGGGGACCAAAATCGATCCGACCGACCGGATCACCAAACCAGGCCTCGTGGCCGGGGAACTGGTGGTTCCCAAAGTTGATCACGTAGGGAACCTGCAATCGAGAAAGGGCTCCTGAGACATAAGCCGGGTTGCAGGCATTGCTGCAGAGCACCATGTCGGCTCCGACCAGGTTGCAGATCGCAGCCACACGCTCCAGGTACTCGGCCTGGAATTGAGCCGAGGTGTCCAGGTGGCCGAATGTGACCAGGACAGGGTCAGCAGGATAGGCCGAGACAACGTGCACACTTCGGGGCGACCGGCACAGACCCGTCCGGCGTCCACCGGTGACACCAACCGTGAGATCATAGAGACCCGGGGGCATGTCGGCGGGCAAGGAGACCACGAGCTCGCGGTCATAGTAGTACTTGGCGGCAGTGTCCTCCTCGAACTTCACCTCTCGAGAAATCGTTGCAGGCCCGACTTTGCGAGTCAGTCGAACCGAGTCGATCGTGGCATCAAATCCGAGAAAACGAGCTCGGAACGTCTCACCGGGCTTCCGAATCGCCTGCTGATTGAACCGGGGAAATCGGAAGCGATGGATCACCGTTTCGGGTCGTCTCGACAGGTAGACAGGCTGACGCCATCGCGTCTTTCCGGCTGTGATCTCGATCGACTTGATCACCTGCGAAGTCCATCCGCGGGCATGAATCGCCAGCGAGTAACCATCACCTGCCGGCAATCCCGCCAACCCACATTGGCCGGTCAACCAGTTGCGGACGAGCACGTTGCGTACCACGTCTCCGTCTCGGGTCAACACGGCACGCGCATCGACCAGGAAAGCGTTTGCCTCGCCAGAGAGCCTGAAGTTGAGATGGCCATGCGACGCCGACCAGGTGCGAAACCCCTCGATCCGGCATCCCGCCCGCTTACCATCGATGCGGTGTGTAACGCGGACTTCATGCTGCCCCTCCTCCAGGCCCTCGACCAGCACCAGTTCACGCGGCGTCCCGATTGGTCGGATCCGCCGAACGAACTGGCCGTCGACGTCGATTTCCAGTCGGCCGAGATTGGGAGCACCGTAAGCGGGGACGTTGTGTGCTCCGAGCCGGATGGACAACCCGGTTCCCTTGAAGGTCATTTGAAGCCGAGACCGATCTGCTGACGAGCGCAACGCAGCCGCCTCGGCAAAGCGAAATCGCTCCACATTCCAATCGCCTTGTCGCATCACGCGCTTGTCGTCCAGTGCTGACACCCACTCGGATGCCCTGGCAACATGGGAGATGGGAAGAGAAACCGTCAGGAGGATTGCCATCTGGATCCACCAGCTGGCGAGAACTTTCTCAGAGTTCGTCCGAATTGGCATGGCTCTTTCTCCGGAATGTCCGTCCAGTTGAGCAGTCGACCGAGGTGAGCAAAAGGCGACTGATCCATCACCGCCACGCTGTCACTGCCGATAACGCCGGACGTTTGAAATCCTGATCTCACCCACCTGGCCGAAGAAGTTCCCGAAGCCCAGGTAGTTGAAATCGCCGCCGTACTTGACGTGGCCCCCGATGCGGCTGAAGACGCTGAACTGCCTGTCGTGCTTGCGGTCATTGACCAGCTTGCGGCCATCCGGGTTCTTCATCTGCCAGATCAGCTTACCGTCCAGGAACAACTGGTGCAGATCCTCGGCGTAGCTGTACTGCCAGGCCACGTGATGCCACTCGGTGTCGCTGATGCCGGCGTCAGAGACCTTGCCCACAATGCCCTGGCGACGTTTCCAGGGATGAAGATCCTTCCAGGTGTGCTCAGCACTCTGGAAATGAACACCAGGAGCCATGCTGCCGTTGGGGGAGTCGATTTCTGAGAGATACAGCTCCCAGACGCCTTTTTGACTCTTGTCGTAGGTCCCACAAATGTGACCGTACTCAAATTTCTTCAAGGGGATGTCGCCGAATGCCTGGTAGGGACCGCCTCGGCGAATCCATGCTTCCACTGTCCATTCCGTCGGACAGGACTTCATGTCGAGCCGAGGGATGCCATAACCCAAGGAGACATATCCGTGCTCGCCGTGTCCCGTCTCTTGCGGAAATCGCCCATCGCGGCCAGTCCAGTGATAACGGCGATCGGCGCCCATGTTGGTGTACGTCAGGGTCGCCGCGGTCCCACCGGTGATCCGTTCGGGAATCAACCGACCACTCGGCCCTTGCCAGTCGTAGAGAGCAACGGTGTGTTTGTCAGCGGTGATCCGTCGGAGTGCTTGAGGGAGCACACGGAGAACCAGGCGACGGCGGCTCGTGCGGCCATTGGCGTCTGTCGCCTCAAGGGACAGCGGGGTTGTGCCAGGCTGGCGTGGCGTGCCGGCCAGTCGTCCGGTCCGTTGTTCGAGCGAGACATCGGTCGGCAGTGAACCTCCAACCACCTTCCAACGCACCGGAGCTGCCATGTGCTCGGATCGCAATTCTGCCTGGTACCCGGTTCCCGCAAAGGCAGGCGGCAGTGATTCCGTCACCACCCGGCCGGGAGCCACAGTCAGCCGAAACGTGTGCTGGTCCGTCTGCCCCATCTCGTCACTGGCGATGATGGTCATCGTCCGGCCCTTGACCAACTGCTCGGGCGTGCCGCGGAGGAGTCCCATCGAGTCCAGGACCAGTCCCCTTGGCAGACTCGTCGGGAATTTCATCTTCCAGCGCGTCTTCCCGTCAGCGGCATCTGCTCCGAGTTGCACCCGGTAGGGCACACCGAGTCCGGCATCGGGCAGCTTCTGACGAATGATGGCCAGGGAGTCAGCCACCGGGAACCGCATGACGCTGGAAATCCGCAACTCGTCGATTTCCCCTTCCATGTTGTACATCGTCATCCCGAAATCTCCCGGCTTCCAGCCGGGCAGATGGACCGGCCTGAGGAAACCACCCACCTGGAACGGAATGTCACAACGCTTGCCGTTGTTCTCGATGATCCGCGTCGGCGCACGTCCCGGTGCGGGAAGCGGCACCTTTCGAGTCATCTTGCCGTCGACGAACATGTAGCCGGTCTGGTCGCGATACCGAAACTGCCAGGCGTAGTGGTGCCAGCCGGTGTCGCGGATGCGTCCCCAGTCCTCCCCGATCCAGCCGTGGCGGTAGCCGGGCCAGAAGGCACCTCCCACATCGTTGTTGGGGTCCTTGCCCTTGTGCGATCCGATGAACCGGGCTCCGGGCAGCAGGCCATGCGTCTTGAGTGTCGCATTGCGATTCGACTTGTGCGTTCGCAGGTAGAACAGCCATCCGTGACGGTAGCCGTCTGCCAGGGCAGCCCCCTCCTCGTCGGTTCCGCAGATGTTGGCAAACGTATAACCGTCGTTGGCGGCGCTGGAATTCGCACGGTCCTTGCCTCCGGGACCCGTGTATCGCACCCACGCCTCGATCGTCCACTCCTTCGTGCAGGTTCTCAGGTGCAACTTGTCATTGTTGGTCGGACCGATCAGCAGGTGGTCGTTGAGGCGATCAAACCGTGCCGTGGATCCAAAGCCCGGTCGGCGTCCCCAGAGTGCCCGCTTGTATGCCTTCAGCGTCAGCTTCCGATCGCCGGTCGCATCGTGAGCTTCGTTTCCCTCGCCCTCATCGAAGTGATACAGCACGACTGTGTGCTCGTCGGGTTGAAACGGCCGTCGCCATGAATCGTCTGCGTGCAGAGGCACAGAACAGACCAAGACGACCAGGCAGGACGCCAGACTCACTCGAGGGTGCGGCTCAAGGTGGATCAACACGTTGCGGTAAACCTCGATGCAACAAGAGGGACAAATCGCATCCCGCCACTATAAGCACTCACGGACGAATTCCACCTGCGCGGTCAAGTCGCGCGTCCTCATGGGGCCGGCCACGAGTTGGCATCATGCCGACACGCTTGCCACAATTCACTGGCTCGTGACGGGAGATCGCAAGTTCCATTGCCTGCTGCATCCCTGTTGACGCATGATGTATTGATCGAAAGAAGCTGGAAGTCGCGGTCTGGAGACCACCATCGATGATCCGCCTGTTTGACACTCCCGCAGCGATGCATGGCGACTGGACGCGCCGCGACCTGCTCCAGGCGGGGCTGTTGGGCATTGGCGGTGTGTCACTGTCGAGCCTGCTCCGATTTGAGTCGGTGCAACAGGCCATCGCCTCGCGGGTCCGTACACCGGCCAGGAACTGCATCTTCATGTTCCTCAACGGTGGCCAGGCCCAGATGGACACTTTTGACATGAAGCCCGGTGCACCCGAGGGGATTCGAGGTCCCTACCGGCCGATCAATACCCGGGTGCCGGGAACACAGATCTCGAACATGCTGCCCAGGCTCTCTCGCCTGACCGACCGATACACGATCCTCCGATCGGCCTCACACCCACTCTCCGGCCACAACAGTTCGGCCGCCTACGTGCTCAGCGGCCACACGCCCGGCAGCGATTCCAGCATTCAGCCCACACCGATGGACCACCCGACCTACGGTTCGGTTGTCTCGCGCATCAAACCCGCACCGGCCCACCTGCCCAGCAGCGTGCTGACCCCCAGGCTGTTGTTCGACATGGGGTTTCCCACTCCGAGTGCGGGAGGAGGCTGGTTGGGTCGCCAGTACGATCCTTTCCCGGTGGCCCGTAACCGGATGATGTCCAAGGCTCCGGTCTGGAATGGCAAGCTTCCCGGCCCACGTTCGCTGGCGCTTCCAGGAGACGTCTCGCACTCGCGACTCACAGCACGCCGCAACCTGCTCGGCTCCGTCGACCGCGCCTTTGCGGCTGCCCGTGATGACGCCGCCGCCCGTACTCTGCAGGCTCACCAGGACAAGGCCCTCGACCTGATCCTTTCCCCCGAATGTCAATCGGCCTTCGATCTGTCCAAGGAACCCGACGCAGTTCATGACCGTTATGGGCGATTCGAGATGGGCCAGGTGATGCTGCTGGCCCGACGCCTGGTCGAATCCGGCGTCCGGTTTGTCACCGCCAACGCGGTTTCCAATCCGAAGAACACACGGCTGTCGTCCTTCCAGATCTGGGACACCCATTTCGACCACTTCCGACTCTACAACGAGACGCTGCTGCCGGAATTCGATCAGTCGCTCTCGGCCTTGATCGAGGATCTCGACACACGTGGCCTGCTGTCTGAGACTCTTGTGATCGTGATGGGCGAGATGGGTCGGACTCCGAACATCAACAAGAACAAGGATGGTGGCCGAGACCACTGGGGACGCGCCTACTCGGTGATCTGGGCCGGCTGCGGAATCAAGCCCGGGCAGGTGATCGGTGCCACTGACAAGAATGCCGGCGAGGTGATCGATGCCAAGTCGTCACCCGACGACATCGCCGCCACGCTCTACGAAGCACTGGGCATCCCCCACGAGACCGTTCTCGACGACATCGCGGGCCGCCCCCGTCGCATCGCCGAAGGAAGTCCGGTTCCGGGACTGTTGGCATAGGTGGCTTTCGGGGAAACACGGATGACGCAATCGGTTTTTCGCGAGTTCGTCGTCTGCGCGCTCGTGCTCCTGTCACCCTGGTCTCCGAGGGCTGATGCTGCCGAGAAGCGAGTGCCTCGCCGTGTGTTCAATGACGACGGACAGGTTCTGGCCGAAGCCCCCGGCAAAAACGCCGCCGAGTTCATCAAGGCGTGGCTCGATCGAGAGACCAGGGCGGTTCCCTTCTCGACCTTCGTCTACCTCGCCGCGATGCCGGATGTCTGCTTTTTCGACACGAAGGCGGGCGAACTGTATGGAACCAGAAACCGGCGGAAGAGCGGCATCTACGTCAACGGAATCCGTGACCTGATGAAGCAGGGCACCGATCCCTTGCGGCTGGTCACCACACACATGCAGGCCAAGGGCAAGGAAGTGCTCGCCGCGGTCCGCATGGGTGATACCCACCACGTCAGGCTCAACCGGTTCGATGACCTCTGCCCACAATTCGCCATCGATCATCCGGAATTCCTCATCAAGCAGCCCGATGGCCGGACAAACGAGACGGCACTCGACTATTCCTTTGCTGCTGTGCGAGAGCACCGGATGGGCATCATGAAGGAGATCGTTTCCGAGTACGCCGTTGATGGTCTCGAACTGAACTTCGTTCGCTGGGCCAAGCATTTCCCTCGCGACCAGGGGCGTGAAAAGGCGCCCATCATGACCCGCTACGTCGGGGAGATCCGCGAGATGATGGACCATTCCGGACGTCGCCGGAAAAACGGCAAGCGGCTGACGCTGGGAGTCCGAGTGCCCGAATCATTGCACGCCTGCTGGCTCGCGGGTGTCGACATCGAGACATGGGTCAAGAAGGGATGGATCGACTTCGTGGTCATCTCGACCTGGAACAACACCGACCCGCAAACGCCTGTCGACGAGTTCGCAAGATTCACGAGACCCGCGGGTGTCGACACGATTGTGACGATGGGCAACATGATCGGGGCCTTTTACACAGGACCACCGATCCCCCTCGACCGGGGTGTCGCCTCTTCAGCCGAGCACGCCAAGGGCTACCTGAGCATGTTGTTGAACACGGCCGAGGCGCGCGGCGCGGCAGCCAACTTCTATACGTTTGGCGCCGACAGCATTTCCTTCTGGAATGTCGG
>MDTE01163186.1_pt1 | contig 73362 bp, 71 predicted proteins | sample 811231 | NCBI WGS metagenome assembly MDTE01 (sample SAMN05326651, study PRJNA326480) | marine metagenome | isolation source: seawater | place: Indian Ocean: Red Sea | collected 2010
GATCCAATAAAGCCAGATCCACCTGTAATTAGTATTTTATTTCTTATATTTGTCACTTTTTCGATTTTCTTGTCTATTGATGCATATTGATGGTTAATATGAAAATGATTTAAAGTATCAATAAATTAAAGAATAAACTAACTATACTAAATGACAAATTTCAAGCAAATAAAAAATGGAACAATATCAACTCCTAAAGGCTTTAGTGCTGACGGGATTTTTTGTGGTCTAAAACCAGCCGGAGAAGGAAAATTGGATTTGGGCATTATATTGTCTGATGATGATTGTAATTGGGCTGCAACTTATACCAAGAATAATATTAAGAGTGCATCTATTGATTATTGCAAAGAAATTAAAGGAAGAATTAAAGGGATTATTGTAAATAGTGGTTCTGCAAATTGTTGTGTTGGTGATCAGGGATTGGCTGATGCAAGAAAGATAGCTTTGTTAGCTAAGGAAAAATATCAATCAAAAGCACCTTTTTTAGTTTCTAGTACCGGTGTTATAGGGGTTGAGATTCCAGTTGGATTAATTGAAAAAGAGATTAATAATTTTGAACCTTCTGAGGTTGGAGGTGAGAAATTTTCAAGAGCGATTATAACAACCGATTCAAAAACAAAAAATATTTGTGTTGAAGTAAAAACTTCTAAAGGTAAATTTAAAGTCGGTGGAGTTGCTAAGGGGAGCGGAATGATTCACCCAAGAATGGGAACAATGCTAGGTTATATTACTACGGATGCTTCGGTAGACTCTAAAATATTAACTGACACTTTAAGGGAATCAGTTGATGTTTCATTCAATCAGATAGATATAGATGGAGATACAAGTACGAATGACACTGTTGTTATTATGGCTAATGGAATGTCAGGCCAAGAGATTAATAATGAATCAGATAAACAAATATTTTCTGAAGCAATAGAATATGTATCAAAATTTTTAGCGAAATTAATTGCTGAAGATGGAGAAGGTATATCACATTTGATTACATCAGAAGTAGTTGGAGCAACAAATGATGAAGATGCTTTGAAGATATCCAATGCTGTAGTTTCTTCGTCATTAGTGAAAACTGCTGTATTTGGAAAAGATCCTAATTGGGGAAGGATAATGATGGCAATTGGTAATGCAGATGCAGAAATGAATAGGGACAAGATAAAGATCTATATAAATGGAATACAAATTTCTGAAGAAGGAAAGTCAGTTTCATTTCATTATCAATCTGTATTATCAGCATTAAACAACTTTAATGTGGATATAAAAATTGATTTAGGCTTGGGCAAAGGAAGAGGAATGGCATGGGGTTCTGATCTAACGGAAGAATATGTAATTTTTAATTCTGCATACACTACTTAATTTAGTCAGAAATTGGGATCTATGAGCAAAATTAATGTTATAAAAATAGGTGGAAGCACTATAGAAGAGTGGGGCAAGTCTTTAGGTCAGATTAAAAGCATCGTTAATCTTGGTGACCCCGTATTATTGGTGCATGGCGGTGGAAAAACTGTGAGTGAGTGGAGTTCTAAATTAGGAATAAGGCCAGAATTTGTTAAGGGATTAAGAAAAACGGACCCCCAAACATTAGAAGTAGCATGTGCAATACTGTCAGGTTTAGTAAATTCTAAATTAGTAGTTAAATTAGAAAATATTGGCGTCAAATCTATTGGATTGTCTGGAGTTTCAGGCAAGTTGTTGGTTTCTAAGCCAAAAAGTAAAGATCTAGGGCTTGTCGGAGATATAAAAAAAATAAATCATCATATCTTAGACAGTTTATTCAAAGATAATTTCGTTCCTGTTATTTCACCATTGGGATATAACGACGATAGTAATAATGTTGATTCTGACGGAATATTGAATATAAATGCTGATTCAGTTGCTTCTAAAATTGCCATTGAAACTAAAGCAGAAAAACTAATATATCAAACCGATGTTGATGGAGTAATTGATCAAAATGGAAGGGTAATACCAAGAATGACCCTTAGACAATCTAAGGAATTATTAAATTCAGGTATAATAACCGGAGGAATGATACCTAAATTGCAGTCGTGCATTGATGCTCTTGATGGTGGTGTTGACCATGGGCATATAATAAATGCAAATGATGATTCGCTTATAAGTTTATTTGAAGGCAAAAAGATAGGCACTCATATAATTAGAGAAAGTTAAGGAAAATAATGACAACAAAAGATTGGAAAAAACTAGAATCTACTTACTATATGCAAGTTGTTAACAGGTTGCCGCTTGTGCTTGTAAAAGGTAAAGGCACTATTGTATGGGATGAAGAAGGAAAAAAATATCTGGATTTTACGTCTGGTTGGGCAGTCGTAAATCTGGGCCATTCCCATCCAGCTGTTTCCAATGCTATTAAGTACCAAGTTGATAATATCATGCAAATGACAAACCTTTATTACACTATCCCTCAACTTAAGTTAGCAAAATTACTTATTGATAATTCTTGTTTTGATAGGGTTTTCTTTTCGAATAGTGGGGCTGAAGCGAATGAAGGGGCGTCTAAATTAGCAAGAAAATGGGGTAAGGAAAAACTTGACGGAGCATATGAAATAATTACTATGGAAAATTCCTTTCATGGCAGAACATTAGCTATGATGGCTGCTACTGGACAAAAAGAATATCAGGAAAAATGGCAACCATTGCCAGACGGTTTTGTAAATGTAGAATATAACAATTTTGAAGCCTTGAAGAAGGCAACTAAGAAGAATACTTGTGCAGTTTTGCTAGAAGTTGTTCAAGGAGAAGGTGGAGTTAATGTGCCCGATCATAGTTATTTAATTGATGTTCAAGAATGGTGCCATCAAAATAATATTTTATTTATGGTAGATGAGGTACAAACAGGAATGGGAAGGCTCGGAACTTTGTTTGGTTATCAGAAATTTGGATTAGATCCTGATGTAATGGTTTTAGGAAAGGCTCTAGGTGCTGGAACTCCTCTAGGTGCTTTTTTATGCAAGGAAAGATTTTCTGTATTAGAGCCTGGAGACCATGGAAGTACATTTGGAGGTAATGCATTAACTACTGCTGCAGGATGGGCTGCACTCAAATATATTATTGATACAGATATTCCTTCTGAATGTTCAGATGCTGGAAAATATCTTAAATCAATGCTAGATGGATTGGCATCTAGGCATAGTAATGTAGTTGATATAAGAGGTTACGGATTATTAATCGGTCTAGAAATATCAAAAAATAAAGCACCTGAAGTAATGAATTTGTGCTTAGAAAAAGGACTTTTAATTAATGCTGTTAGGCCTAATACATTAAGATTATTCCCACCTTTGAATGTAACTGAAGGTGATATAAATAAAGCTGTAGCAATACTCGAAGAAGTTTTTGTTGAATTAAAGATATAAGGGGTTATAGGGATGAAAAAAGATATAGCTATTCTTGCATTCAGTGGAGGACTTGACTCTACTATATCTGTAGATTGGATAAAAAAAAATTATGGGTATGAAGTTGTAACTTTAACTGTTGATCTAGGAGGTGGTCAGTTTTCTGCGGATCTAGAAAAAAGAGCAAAAAAGGCCGGTGCATCTGATTGCCTTATTTGGGATGTTAAAGAAGAATTTGCGAAAGATTTCATACTTCCAAGTTTATTAGCAGGCGCTATTTATGAGAATGAATATCTTTTGGCTACTTCAATTGGTAGACCCCTAATGGCAAAAAAACTTGTAGAAGCTGCAATAGAATATGATGCTAAAGCAGTAGCTCATGGTTGTACCGGAAAAGGGAATGATCAGGTTAGATTTGATACAGCTATTAAAACTCTTTCTTCGGATTCTCCATTAGAAATAATAGCTCCAGCAAGAGAGGCTTCTCTGACAAGAGATGAAGAAAAAGAATATGCAAAAAAACTTGATATTAAATTGCCAGGGGTAGGTGAGAGAGTATATTCAATTGATAGAAATTTGTGGGGATTGGCAATTGAAGGTGAAGATTTAGAGGATCCTTGGATCGAGCCCCCCGAAGATGCATATATGATAACTTCTTCCCTAGAAGATGCTCCTAAAAAACCAAAATATATAGAAATTTCATTCAACAAAGGTACTCCCGTTAAATTGAATGGTAAAAAATTAGGTTTAGTGAATCTAATCGAAGAGCTTAATGATATAGCTGGATTGTGTGGGGTAGGTAGGACAATCCATGTAGAAAATAGGTTGGTAGGAATCAAATCTAGAGAAACATATGAAGCACCAGCAGCAACCGTACTATATAAATCTTTACAGTCGTTAGAAAAATTAAATTTAAGTAGAGACCAACAAAGGATGAAAAGTATGATTTCTACTACATACTCAGACTTAGTTTACGATGGAAGATGGTATTCTGGGCTAAGAGAAAATTTAGATGCTTATTGCAAGAGTTCTGCTAGATATTTAACTGGGGATGTACGCATAAAACTTTTCAAATCAAATTGTGAAGTGGTAGGTGTAAGATCTCCTTACTCTCTTTATTCTTTTGATCTTGCTACCTATTCCTCAGAAGATAAGTTTGATCATAATTCAGCAGTTGGTTTTATAGATATTTATAGTTTGCCATCTAGGATACAGAGAAAACAACAAATTCATGATGAAATGGGATAGATATGGATAACAATACAGATAAAGTATTTTCAAAAAATCTTTTTTCAAATTTTTCATCATCAATTTCATTCGATAAGAGGATCTATAAGGAAGATATAGAATTATCTATTGCCTATAGTAAAGTTTTGGAAAAAATAGATATTTTTACATCTGAAGAACAGAAAAAAATAGAAGAAGGCTTGGCTCTAATAAATAAAGAAATAGAGTCAGGAAAATTTAAATGGAGAGATGACTTAGAAGATATTCATATGAATATTGAGAGCAGGTTGCATGATTTAGTGGGTGATATTGCTGGAAAAATTCATACTGGGAAGTCAAGAAATGATCAGGTTGCCACTTCATTAAGAATGTACCTAAAAACGAGAATAGATAATATTCAGGATTTAATTAGAAATTTAGAAATAGAAGTTGTAAATAAGGCTGATATAAATTTTGGTATTATTATGCCTTCTTATACCCATTTGCAAAAAGCTCAACCAATACTACTTTCTCATCATTTAATGGCTTATTTTGAGATGCTAGAGAGAGATATATCAAGATTTTCAGAATGCAAGAATAGAATGGATGAACTTATACTAGGAAGTGGGGCAGTAGCAGGGTCATTTTATGATATAGATAGGGATTTTCTAGCAAAGGAATTGGGCTTTTCTAGAATAAATAAGAATAGTATAGATGGGGTTAGCGATAGAGACTTTATTCTAGATTTAGCCAACTGCATTACCACATCAATGATGCATTTAACTAGACTTTCTGAAGAATTAATTTTGTGGTCATCGGAGGAATTCAATTTTATAAATTTGCCCGATAATGTTGTTACAACTTCTAGCATGATGCCTCAAAAAAGAAATCCAGATTACCCTGAATTAATAAGAGGTAAGTTTGGAAGAACATTAGGAAATTCAGTTTCAATAATTACAATGCTAAAAGCTTTGCCATTATCCTATAACAGAGATATGCAGGAAGATAAGGAACCTATATTTGATTCTATAGACACATATATTTCTTCGATTGAAGTTATGATTGAAATAATAAAAGGTTCTAATTTTAATCATAAGGTTATAACAGATTCTGCATCAGGAAATATATTGGCTACGGATCTAGCAGATATATTAACCATGAAGGGCGTTCCTTTTAGAGAATCGCATATATCAATAAGTAAGTTGACAAATGAGTTGCATAAAGAAGGAAAATCAATATCTGATTTATCAAAATCTGAATTGAGTAAGGCTCTTGGAGAAGAAGTAGATATAGATAATAATAAAAGCATCAATTCTAGAAATATTGTGGCTGGGACTTCAGAAGAAAGAGTTAAAGAAGAAATTAAAAGCGCCAAAAAAATCTTAAATATTTAATGAGTAGTATATCTTCCGATCTAAAAATTTCAGCTTCAATTTTAGCCGCAGATTTTAGGAATCTAGAAGACCATATTCATGAAGCAGAAATTTTTGGGTGTGACGAATTCCATTTTGATGTAATGGATGGGAATTTTGTACCAGAAATTTCAATGGGACCAATAGTATTAAAGTCATTAAAAAATTTAATTAATCTGCCTTTGGAGATTCATCTTATGGTTGATGAACCCATCAATCATATCGATAGTTTTGTAGACATAGGGGTAGATATAATTACTTTTCATATTGAAGCATGTAAAGATCCTTATGAATTGATTAATAAGATAAAGTCAAAGGGAATAAAAGTAGGTATTGCAAAGAATCCCGGGACTCCTATAGATAGAATTCAAGATTTTATGCAAGAGGTTGATAGAGTATTAATAATGTGTGTAGAGCCAGGATTTTCAGGGCAAAAATTTAATGAAAAAGTGGTAGAGTCTATAATAGAATTAGATAGTCTATTATTGAGTAAGAATATAAGAGATTTAGTGGACATTGCTGTAGATGGAGGAATAAATTCCTCATCGATAAAAAAATGTAAAGAGGCTGGAGCACAAATTTTTGTATCTGGGTCTTCTATTTTTTGGGAAGGTGATGTCAGATCTAATATAATGTCATTAAAGAATTCTTTGCGAGACGAATCATGACAGAAAATACTGTTGTTAAAAGAGGACTAGATGCTGAAGATTATATTCAGTTAATCAAGGTTTTTACTCTATCCTTGGAAGAGCATAGAGAAGTTATGAATTCTCTTAATGTATTTCCAGTTCCAGATGCAGATACTGGAACAAATATGTATATCTCTGTAAAAGGAATTGTGGATAATCTTGATAAGGCTGACCCTTATCAAGATTTGAATCTTCTATCCAAAGATGTAGCAGATTTTGCATTACTTTCTGCGCAAGGAAATAGCGGGCTTCTAATTGCTCAACTTTTCAGAGGAATTCATAAAGGTGTTTCCAGTTCTAATATACTAGGCTTATCTGAATTGGCAGGATCATTGCAGCAAAGTTATGAATACGCATTTAACTCCATTCATGAACCTCAAGAGGGAACCATGATAACTGTAATGAGAGAGTGCGCAAAAATAGCAAGCAAGTATTCTAATACTAATAGTACTAATTTTAAAAAAGTTTTAGAAGCAATTAGTAGTAGAGCAAAGACTGCTGTTGAAGAAACAAAGAGTCAGATGGATCTTCTTAGGCAGGCTGATGTAATCGATTCTGGCGCTTACGGATTTTCAGTAATGTTAGAGGCTGCATATAATTGTGTTGAATCTGATGAAAATGGGAATGTTAATTTAAGAGTGGATGGCACAAATTCATTTATTCCTGAGATCCCAAATTATTATTCTCCTAAAGAAGATTTCTTTCAATCATCATCTCATGATGAGGACTGGGGATACTGTGTAGTTTTTGCTATTACTGGCGAAGACTTAGATGTTGAGAAAATAAAAGATAATTTATCTGATAAAGGAAGGTCTTTGGTTGTAACAGGTAGCGAAAAAGTATGTAAGATTCATATTCACTCCGAAGATCCAGATGAGGTAATTAATTTTTCTAAGAATTTTGGAAATATTTCAAATGAGAATATTACAAATATGGATGAACAATATAAAGAGATGAAAGAAAATATTTCGAGTCAGGTTTCTTCTGAAATTTCTTTAATTGTTTCTGCTGAAGGAGAAGGGATAATCAGTTTCCTAGAAGATAATACTTTCGGTTCTATAAAAGTTTTATCAAATTCTGATTTAGATAACATATCTAATGAGGATTTTGGTTCTATTATTGATGATTTATCTTCTAAGGAAATTATATGTATTCCAAACTCTGAAAGTAGTTTTGAAAAATTCAAAAACTTTTCTGAATCTGTAGAAAAAATAAACCTTGTGAATAGTTTCAATGATGCCCAATTAATTTCTGCCATATTTTCCTTTAGCCCTGAACAAGATTTGGATAATAATTTGAGTATTATTAGATCATCTGTTGATGACTGCAAGAGTTTTGAGGTTACAAAAGGTGATTTTGATGATAAAGAATCTTTTGTGAAACGACTAAAAGATGACAATTTGGCTGGGGATTTTGTTTCTATTATTTATCATGAATCTAGCCCTCAAGAACATATAGAATTTATTCAAGGAATTCTTTCAGAAGAATTTGGTGTTAATGATACTGAATTAATTAGTCATTCATCTAAATTGTATTATTTTACATTATTGGTAGAGTAGTACTTCCTATTTACAGTTAGGTTTGTATCTTGTAAATTGTATCTATACTAAATGCTGAGGAGATAATAATGTCTATAGGAATAATATGTGATAGCGCTAGTGATATACCTCAAGCTTATACTAAAAAGCTTGGCCTAGTTGAAGTACCCATAAATATCAATTTTGGAGATAAAGTTTTTAAAGAAAATGTAGATATAAGTGGAGATGAATACTACAAAAAGTTAGTATCTTCTGATGTTTTTCCTACTACATCCCAACCATCTCCTGGAGATTTTGAAAAAATATACTCCGCTCAATTAAAAAAACACTCAGAGTTACTTTCTATACATATATCTAGCAAAGTAAGCGGAACATATAGTTCGGCTATTCAAGCTGCTGAGAAGGTTGGAAAGGGCAAAATAACTGTAGTTGATAGTAAAAGTGTGAGTATGGGTGCTGGATTAGTAATAATCTCAGTAGCAAATTACTTACAAGCTAATAAATCTGCAAAAATGGCTGATTTAGTTAAATTAACTAATGACCTTAGTAAAAAATCTAGAATCTTGGTTGCATGCGAAACAGTAGAATATATGAAAAGGGGCGGAAGGATAAGCGCGGGAGCTGCATTTTTTGGCGGATTGCTAAATGTGAAGCCAGTCATTGGAAATAATGATGAAGGCGAAGTGGTGTCAGTCTCTAGGCCAAGATCAATGGTTAAAGCACTTTCATTCTTAAGAATGGAAGCTGAAAGGCATACAAATCATCAAGGCATGGCTGTAATACAAACTACGGAATCATTTGACTCAAGAGCACTATTTAATTCATTATCTGGAAATGCATCTATTAAGCCAGATAAAAAGAGTAAATCTGCTTCTACAGAAAATATGTATGTAGGAGAAGTTATAAAAGCACAATTTGGACCAGCTGTTGGAACTCATGCTGGACCAGGGGCAGTTGGTATAGCTTTTATTGGCGAGGCTCCCAAAAAATAAACCTTTAATTAAGATAATTCAATAATTTGCAAAAAAGTTTAGCAAAAGAGTTAAACATAAGGCCATCAACTGAATCTAAGTTAAATGAACTTGGTATAAAAACTCCATTAAATTTATTAAATTATTTTCCAATTAGACACATTGATTACTCTGAAGTCAAAAAGATATTTCAGTGTAGTAAATCTGAAAATGTAACTATTATTGGCCAAGTAATTAAATCAGTAAAAAGAAAAATTGGTCCCAAAATGAGTTCTTGTGTAGCGACCCTCACAGATGATACTGGCTTTATAGATATAATTTGGCATGGCCAGCCTTATTTGACCTCGAAATATTCTAAAGGCACTTGGATATCTGTTAGTGGCAAGATTTCAGAATATCGGAATAAATTACAAATATCTAGCCCTGAAACAGAAATTATTGACCCTACATCATCTTCTTCTTCAAATGGGATGATAATGCCTATTTATTCACTTAAAGATAAAATCCCTCAAGCAACATTTAGATCAATAATAAAAAAATGTCTTGAGAAATATCTTGGCAATATTCCTGAGTATATCCCTTCAGAGATCCTGGATGATTTAGATATGTTTGAAATAAATCGTGCTACAAAAAACTTTCATTTTCCTACCAATATAGAATCTTTAGACATCTCTAGAAAAAGATTCTTGTTTGAGAAAATGTTATTTAATCAAATTTTTATGCTAATGAGAAAATATGAAAGAGAAAAAGATTATGATCTTGAAAAAATTATTATAGAAGATTTACTTATTAATGATCTAAAAAACTATTTTAACTTTCCGCTCACCGAAGATCAGATTAATTCAATCGATGAAATTATCGATGATTTATCTAAAAATATTCCAATGAGAAGAATATTACAGGGGGAGGTTGGAAGTGGAAAAACATTGGTGGCTTTAGTGAGTTTATTTTCAATAGTAAGGTCCGGATATCAAGGAGCCTTTATGGCTCCCACTGAAATATTAGCCGAGCAACACTTTATTAATATAAAAGAACAATTTGAAGGTGAGAATTATTTAGATTTTAGCAATAAAGTAATTTCAATAAAAATGCCAGGAATAATGAATAGGGGCATGGTTGTTGCATTACTGACTGGCAATCAAGCCTCGTCTGAGAAAAAACTTATTCATAAACTTGTAAGTAATAGAGAAATAGATTTAGTTGTTGGAACCCATACTTTGTTTCAAGAGGATTTCAATCCCATTAAACTAGGTTTAGTAGTAGTGGATGAACAGCATAGGTTTGGAGTATCTCAGAGGGATGCTTTGGTAGAAAAATCTAAAGTTCCACATTTGTTGTCAATGTCAGCCACTCCAATACCAAGGAGTTTAGCTTTAACCTTATATGGCGACTTAGAGGTTAGTACCTTACGTAGTTGTCCTGAAGGTAGAAAAGAAATTGATACATTTTGGTGCAGAGAAGATGAAGATAAGAAAGCAGCCTACTTAAAAATTTATAATGAAATTAAATCTGGAAGACAGGCATTTATTGTTTGCCCATTAATCCATAGGTCAGAAAAAATAGACTCTATGTCAGTCGAAGAAATGCTTTCAGGTTTGAATGATTCCATACTTAAAGAAGTAAAAACGGATGTGCTTCATGGAGAAATGAATATGGAAGAAAAGAGCAGGATAATGAACCGATTTAAAAATAATGACTTTAGTTTATTAGTTGCCACCCCTGTAATTGAAGTAGGCGTTGATATTCCCAATGCTACTTGCGTCATAATTGAGTCAGCAGATAGATTTGGATTAGCTCAATTACATCAGATAAGAGGAAGAGTCGGCAGAGGTTCTGAAAAAAGTTATTGTTATTTATTTACTAGAAATATTTCTGAAAATGCTGACCAAAGACTCAATTCTTTTGAAAAAACTAAAAATGGATTCGATTTAGCAGAAGCAGATCTAAAAATCAGAGGACCTGGGGATTATATTGGTAGCAAACAAAGCGGTATGAGTGATATTTCTTATGAGATGATTAATGATAATAAGACCTTAATGAATTCAAGGAAGTGGGCAACCAAAATTGTTAGTAGTAAAAAGAAATTAGGCCCAGAGTATGAAAATCTTAGAGAAGAATTCAAGAAAAGATTTGATTTTATTAATACAGGAATATCCTAAATAATAATATCTAGAATAGATATAGCATCTCTATTTATAATTCCTTCGATAGCTTCTTCTGGGATTAAAGGTAGGTTATATTTTTTTGAATAACTTAGTAACCCCATTAATTTCTCTTTTGTTTCATCTGGTGTTGTGATAGGCCAATCTGAGCCAAACAATATCTTATCAATTACGCCCCATTCATTAAACAAGTTTAATCCATTCCAAAATGACCAAGGCCTATAAAATTGAGCAGAAACATCTGCAAATACATTCTTGTGTTTTCTTACTACTGACATGCAATCAGGTTGCCATGGATGGGCAAGGTGAGCCAAGATAATCTTCAAATTTGGAAATACCATTGCAATTTTATCTATATGCTTAGGGTGAGCATAGTCTAAGGGTGCATTGGTAACAGGGGAAGTTCCTTGGTGAAAAATTATTGGTATATTATCTCTCTCTAGTTTTGAATAAAGCTTCATAGCTTCTATGCTCAATGGATGAAAATCTTGATAATTTGGGCCAAGTTTTATCCCCTTTAATTTTAATCCATTTACACATCGATAATATTCATTCTCAATATCTGGATCCATAGGATGAAGAGACATGAATGGTATTATTTTTTCAGGCGCATAAGATGCAACTTTAGATGCTATATCATTTTGATTCAAATCTTTGCCCCATCCTGGAGATGAAAGTATTTCTTCGTTTTTATTCCAAGGTTTAGGGGCTATTCCAAAAATAAAAGTTTTATCTACATTTTTAAAGGCCTCTAAGTATTCTTCTACAGAGTTTGTTAACTTCGTGGGTTGCCCAGAACCTGATTTCATGGCGTTTTCATACCTAATTTCAGACTCAGGAACTTTGAATTCATGGCTTGGTAAATGTGTATGTACGTCAACTATCATATTTGGTACCCCGTACGAGATTCGAACTCGTGATCTCCACCTTGAAAGGGTGGCGTGTTGGGCCGCTACACTAACGGGGCCTTCCTCAAGACTCTAAGGATACAATGCCATATTGTTTAATCCAAGTGTTTCTTCAAAATTAAACATAATATTCATATTTTGTACTGCTTGCCCTGCAGCGCCTTTAACTAGATTATCAATTACAGAAATTATCCTATAATTATTGATTGAGGATTTTTTTGGTAATTTTTGTATAAAGATGTTGCAGTTATTTGTCCCTCTTACCTCTTTTACTTTTGGTGGATCTGAGCAAACATTTACAAAAGGCGTGTCATTAAAATAATTTTTATACTTTTCTAAATCTATTTCGTCTTGAGATTGGAAATATATTGAAGAAAATATTCCTCTAGTTATTGAACTTAATTGAGTAGTAAGATAAACATTATTATTAATATTGTTTTCAATTTCAGGCTCATGTCTGTGACCCTCAATAGAATACGCGGAAATATTATCTGATATTTCAGAAAAGGAATGGTTTATATTTTGGGATCTACCTGCGCCAGAAATACCTGTTTTAGCATCGATAATTATATTTGTAATATTATTTAAAGGTAGCAGCGGTATGGTTGCGCACGTAGGAAAGCATCCAGGATTAGCAACAAATTTTGATATTTTTATTTTCTCTTTATTTTTTTCAGGCAGTCCATATATGAATTTATCTATTAAAGATGGATATGGATGCTTAACATCGTATATTTTTTCATATATATCAAGTGGCAATCTGAAATCTGCACTGAAATCAATGACGGGAATATCATTATTTACATATTGTCCGATTATTTCTGCGCTTGCTTTATGAGGTAGGGCAGAGAAAATGAGATCTGTATCTTCTTTTAAATTTTCATTTATTTTTAATTTACCATTATAAAAAGGAAATACATCATCAAGCATTTTTCCAGCTTGACTTCTTCCTGTAACTTGGGTTACTTCAACTTCAGGATGGCTATCTAATATTCTTATTAGTTCCATTCCTGAATAGCTAGTTATATTTAGAATTCCAACTTTTAGCATTTTGGCTCCTTTTAAGCATCACAGACTAACATTTTTTAATTAATTTGTCTTTGAAATTCATCAAATTTTTTAATTGATCTATTTTGAATTTTAGTTTATTACATGTACTAAGGTTTATTCGCTATAAAAGGTTTCATTCTATTAGGAAAACAGATTTTACAGATTTCACATATAGTCCCATCACACCCTCTGGCAGTACAGTGCGATCTTCCATAATAAATAAATTGTAAGTGCAATTTGTTCCAACTTTCTTTAGGGAAAAGTTTTTTTAGATCATTTTCAGTTTCTTTTACGTTTTTTCCTTTGGTTAATCCCCATCTTTGAGAAAGGCGATGTATATGTGTATCTACCGGGAATGCTGGGTACCCAAATCCTTGAGACATTACCACGCTAGCTGTTTTATGGCCCACTCCTGGCAAACTTTCAAGGGATTCAAAACTTTCAGGAACCTCAGAATTGAATTTCTTCACGATTATTTTGGATAAATTTGAAATATTAGAAGATTTTTGAGGAGCTAAACCGCAAGGTTTAATAATGTTTTCAATTTTTGAAGTAGGGATTTTCATCATTTTGATGGCAGTATTTCCTACCTCAAATAATTTTGGAGTAACTTGATTTACTCTTTCGTCTGTACATTGGGCACTTAGCAAAACTGCTATTAATAATTCAAATATATTATTGTGTTGTAAAGGCACAGGTGTTTCCGGGTAAATCTCATTAAGTCTATTAAAAATATAATCTGCTCTTTCTTTCTTTAACAATTTATTACCTATTGGCAAATTTCATTTCAAATTCTATTTCTAGAAATTTCAATCATTGATTCTAATGCTTTGCTATATTCACTTTGAGGAATATTTGCTAATGAGTTAAGTGCTTTATCATAATGAGAGTTAACAGTTTCTTTTGATTTTTCTATTGCATTAGAATTAATTATTTCTTTTAATAGACCTTCTTTTTCTTTTTTTGAAAATTTCTTTATTGCATCATCACTATATTTTTTAGATTCTAAATATAAAATTATAGGTAAAGTTATTACTCCTTCCGATAAATCATTAAACACTGGCTTGCCTTCTTTATTTTTTGAAGAAGTAATGTCTAAAATATCATCTTGTATTTGATATGCCATTCCGAAATGAAATCCAAATTTCGAAATATTATTAATGTTTTCATCAGCTCCTCCACCAATTATGCACCCACTGAAGGATGATGTTTTAAAAAGCGAAGCAGTTTTTAAATATGTTTTTTCAAAATATTTTTCTTTGGTTAAGTTAAAATTATTTGACTCAATATTTTCAAATAATTCACCTTTGGATAATTCTACAATCGTTTCAGCAAATCTTTTTACAAGCGTTATGTTTCCAGTATCACATACAAATATTGCTGATGTAGCAAAGACATAATCTCCTAGTAGAACAGCTATATTGTTTCCCCACAAATTACTCGCAGTTGCTTTTCCTCTTCTTACATCAGCCTTGTCTACCGTATCATCGTGAATTAGTGTTGCTATATGTAAAAGTTCAACAGCAGTTGCCATTCTTAACGAGTTTTCTTTATCAAATTTTCCAAATAGTTTAGAGCAAATAAGAGTAATCACTGGTCTAAGTTGCTTGCCAGGTGATGATAGAACATATGATAATCTTTTTGATATTTCTTCAGAATATTCTGATTCTTTTTTTGATAATTCCTCAATATTATTTTTTACAACAATTAAATCATTTCTCACAAATTCAGCTATTTCATAAAAAGATGACATTATTATTTTTCTTTCTCAATTTTTTTAAATAATGGTTGTATATTTTCAATCTTAATTCCTGGTTTAATTTCTCTATATTTCCAATCAGGAATATTATCTTTGAAATTAAACATGTTTGAAATTTTCAATGAAGTTTTTGGTAGATATGGCGCAAATAACACACCCAAATTTGAAATTATATTTGCACCAACCCATAAAGTATTTGATGTAATTTGTTTATTAGTTTTAATAGTAGCCCAGGGCTCTTTTTGATCAATATACCTATTCCCAAGTTTAGCGAGATTCATAATTTCTTTTAAGCCATTTCTAAATTGTCGATTTTCTATAAAACTACTTGTAGATTCAAAAGAATTTTTTATATCTGAAATCATCTTATTATCAATATCATCGAGATTTTCAATTTCAGGGACAATGTTATTAAAATTATTTTTTATAAGAGATTGTATTCTGTTCACTAGATTTCCAAATGTTGCAACTAATTCATTATTATTCGAGTCAAAAAATGATTCCCATGTAAAATCTGAATCCGAACTTTCAGGCATAATTGAACTTAGATAATATCTTAATGCTTCTGAGTCATATTCTTTTAAGAAGTCAGATACCCACACAGCCCAATTTTTTGATTTGGAGAATTGTTTGCCTGAAAAATTTAAATACTCATTAGCTACTACATCATAAGGTAAATTATAATTTCCAGAACCCATCAAAATGGCAGGGAGTATTATTGTGTGAAATGGAATATTATCTTTACCTTGAAAATAGAAGTGCTTTGAATCAGGATTGAGCCACCATTCTTTCCATATATCTTTTTTTTGAGACGTATTTGCTTTGCTTTGAGACCACTCAATTGATGCTGATAAATATCCAATTACTGCTTCAAACCATACATAAATTCTCTTATCTTCATAACCTTCAATTGGGACTTTTACTCCCCAATTTATATCACGTGTTATTGCCCTATCAATTAAACCATTTGATAAAAAGCCTAAACTTTGATTCTTAACCGCTGACCTCCAATATGTTTTAGATTTTATCCATTTATCAAGTTCTTCTTGGAATCTTGGAAGTTTTAGATATATGTGCTTTGTGCTTTTGAATGTAACTTCGCTATTATCAATTGTTGATATCAAATTTTTTAAGTCAATTGGCTCAAAATCTTTTCCACAACCATCGCATTGATCTCCTTTGGTTCTTGAGTCGCAATGTGGGCAATCTCCTTCTATATACCTATCTGATAAAAACATTTTAGATTTTTCTGAATAAGGTTGTTCAGAATATTTTTCCTCAAGAAACCCATTTTCATTTAAAGAATTAAACAAATTTTGAACAATTTCTTTATGATTATCAGTCCCAGTTTTTGTATAAAGATCAAAAGAGAAATCTAATTCTTTAAAAGTTTCACTCCAAATTTTATGGTATTTTTCTGAGATTTTTTGGGGTGTAGTATTTTCTTCTTTTGCCCTTAATGTTACTGGAGTTCCATGTTGATCACTTCCAGAAACCATCAATACATTATTTCCAACCATTCTATGAAATCTTGCAAATATATCAGCTGGCAAGTTGTTGCCGGCAATGTGTCCTAAATGAGGTTCGCCATTTACATAAGGCCATGCAACACATACGAGAATATTTTCCTCCCCATTTTTCAAAATAATTTCCTAACCTTTTTTTGCAAATCTTTTTATGTAGATATTGTATATTTTTTTTTGATTTAAACCTAAATAATTTGATACTTCCTTAACTGAATCTCTTCCGCTTAACCCCAAATCTGTGAACTCTTTTAGTTTCAATATAATTTCATCTTCGGAAGTTGAAATATTATTAATAGCATTAACGTTTCTTTCAACAATTATTACAAACTCGCCTCTAACCTCTTTATTTAATGGCAATTCATTGTTTGGTTCCCATAAAATTATCTCTTCATGTAATTTTGAGATTTCTCTGCAGATTATAATGTTTGAATCTTTAAATTCAGATCTTAAAAGGTTTAAGAATTTTATTACTCTTAGGGGAGATTCGTAGAAAATAATATCTTTTTTCATATTCTTAAGTTCATTAAGTAATAATTTTATTTCTTGATTTTTTCTTGGAGGAAAACCATTAAATATGAAATCATTTTTTCTCAATCCTGATGCAGAATATGCTGCAATTAGGGATGATGCTCCTGGTAAAGGAATTACTTTCTTTTTATTTTTTAATAAAGACCTAATTAATTTAGATCCAGGATCCGATATGGTAGGAGTTCCTGCGTCTGAAACAAGAGCAAAAGATTTATTATCAATTTCAGTGATAATGCTATCAATTTTTTTTTTCTTCATTGTGCTCATTAAGACTAATAAGCTTATTTTTTATATCTAAATGGTTTAGCAGTTGAAGTGTTCTTCTTGTATCTTCACATAAAATTATATCCACTTTTGAAAGAATATTTTTAGCTCTTATTGTGATATCTTCTAAGTTACCAATGGGTGTTGGCACTATATATAATTCTCCCATTATCCTTTGGCTGCTTTATGTTGTTGGTCAGCATGATATGAACTCCTAACCAATGGACCTGCTGCAACATGCTTAAAACCTAATTCAAGACCTATATTTTCGAATTTCGTGAATTCTTTTGGATGATAAAATTTATCAACTTTATGATGCTTCTTAGTTGGTCTTAAATACTGACCAATAGTTAATAGGTCACAATTGACCGACCTAAGATCTTTCATGGTTTCTATAATTTCGCCTTCAGTTTCCCCTAAACCAACCATCATTCCTGATTTAGTTGGTATATTAGGGTTTATTTTTTTTACTCTATTAATAAGTTCAAGTGATTGGTCGTAATCTCCTTTTGGTCTAACAATCCGAAACATCCTTCTACATGTTTCTATATTGTGATTTAGGACATCTGGCTTAGCATGAAGTACAGTTGTTAGTGAACTGAGATTTCCATTAAAATCTGGTATTAGCACCTCGACTTTGCAATCAGGATTAAATTTTTTTATCTGATTTATAGTCATTGCAAATGCCCCTGCTCCTCCGTCTACAAGATCATCTCTATCTACCGAGGTCACAACCGAATAGGAAAGACTCATTTGTCTTACAGTATTCGCAACTCTAGTTGGTTCAAAAAGATCTAATTGAGTGGGTCTTCCTGACTTAACGTTGCAATACCTGCAAGCCCTAGTGCATACATCTCCTAAGATCATGAAAGTAGCCGTTCCTCTATCCCAGCACTCTCCTATATTTGGACAAGCCGCCTCTTCACAGACCGTGTTTAATTTTGCGCCTTTAATTTTATCTTTCAAGGAATTGAAATTATTGCTAGTAGGCGCTTGAACCTTAAACCAATCGGGTAACTTTCTTTTTGTTTGAACCATAAATTATCTTCTTATTTATATTAAATGATATTTTATCATTAATCATTGTAATATTTTAATATGCTGTCGATTGAAGAAAATTTAATAATAAAAAACATTTTATTGGATGATTATGAAGATGACGGATCTTGTAAAGCTACCTTTCTAGGAGAAAATTTAAAAGTTTTTGGAGGTATCCCTAGGGAAATTGTAGATATTAAGGTAATGAGTAGATTTGATAATAATTTAATATGTACTGTTGAAAATGTTTTGAAACCAAGTATTGATAGAGTTTTGCCAAAATGCCAATATTATTTAAGTTGCACTGGTTGTCAATTTCAACACATTGATTATAAAAAACAACTTTTAATCAAGAGAAAATTTGTCATTGAAAAGTTATCCGATATTAAAGGTTTTTCAGAAGATAAATTAGATTTTACTGTTCCGAGTAAAAATAAATATGAATATAGGAATCATGCTAGATTTTCGGTTTCTAAGACTAATAAATTCAAAGGTAATATTGGATTTGTTAATAGATGGTCCAGAAAATTGGTTAATATTTCTAAATGTGAAATTATGAATTCAAAAATTAATTCAATATTACCTAAATTAGAAGGCAAATTATCCGGTTATTCTCAATTTTCAGTACGAGTTGGAATAAATACCGATAGTTATCTTATTCAGCCAAAGATTGATGAAGCAAATGGTATTGATACAGGTCAGCAATATTATAAAGAAGAAGTCAATGGTTTCAGCCACAAAATTTCATCCCCTTCTTTTTTTCAGGTGAACACACCTCAAGCTGAAAATTTAGCAAGAATTGTAAAAAATTTATTAGATTTACAAGGTAATGAGGTTGCTATAGATGCTTTTTCTGGAGTTGGAACTTTCGCAGTACTTTTATCAAAATATGTAAAAAAAATATACGGAATTGAGTCATCTCAATCATCAATAAATGATGCAATTTATAATTCAAAATCAATTGAAAACATAGAATTTATTCATTCAGAAGTAGAAAATATATCACCTGATTTTTTTAAGGAAAATATTGATTTTGTTATTTTAGATCCTTCAAGAAAAGGAGTTCATAAGGTAGCATTGGATTGGATTGAAAAATTATTACCAGATCGTATAGTATATGTTTCTTGTGAACTCAAAACTTTGAAAAGGGATCTAGATAGATTGACTAATAATTATTCCATTCGTAAAGTCATTCCTGTAGATATGTTTCCTCACACAAAGCATGTTGAGTGTATAGTATCTCTATATAGGACAAATAAATTATGAACATTTTAGGAATAGGTCCATTTGAATTATTAATAATTTTTCTTGTTGCTTTTTTGTTTCTAGGTCCTGATAAATTATCAAAATTCTCTAAAGATTTTGCCAAATATGTAAGAGGCTTTAATAAACAGAAAGATGAATTGAATGATTTAATTAATTCAGAAATAGATATAAATGATAAAAAAGATATCAAAAAATAAGGCTACTTCTAAAGATCCTAATTCTTTCACGGGGCACTTTTCTGAATTAAGAAAAAGAATAATTTTTATTCTAATAATTTATTTGATTTCAACGATTATAGGATTTGCATTACATAGAGAAATACTGCAAGTAATTGTTAAGCCAGTTGAGCAGATTAATGAATTAACCCAAGGTTTACCAATATTTACTAATATAACTGAATTTTGGGGAGTAGTGATGAAAGTTTCGCTACTCTCAGGCTTGTTAATCTCATTTCCATTTATTAGTTTTCAAGTACTTGCTTTCGTTATTCCAGGGCTTAGATCAAAGGAAAAAAAATTTGCATTAATTGTTCTCCCTGGCTCAATAATTTCATTCTATTTAGGCTCAGCATTTGGTTTTTTTGTACTTGTACCCCCCGCAATAAAATTTCTTGTATTTTTTGGTGGAGATATCTCAACACCCCTTATTAGGATAGGTTCTTTGGTGCAGTTGACTACGAATTTAATGATATGGATGGGTATTTCATTTCAATTGCCTATTATTATGTATTTGTTAACTGTTCTGCGAGTTATCGATCATAATAGATTTAAGGTATTTAGAAAGTGGTTTATTGTTATCGCTTTTATATTGGGCGCAATAATTACTCCTACTTTTGATCCTGTTAACCAACTTATAGTAGCAATACCCATAATCGTTCTTTATGAGGTAGGATTCTTATTATCTTGGATTTCTAAAAAGTAGTTATTTTTTACTTTTGGTAGTTTTTGAGGTCAAATCCTTGTCTATTTTTTCTTCTTTGCCCGCAAGAGAATCCTTAAATAACCTTATTCCTCTTCCTAATCCTTGCCCTACTTCAGGTAGTTTACCTACACCAAAAACAACCATTATTATTACAAATATTAAAAATATCTCTAATGGACCTATTCCTCTTAAAAAATTCATATTAATATCCTAATTTAGATAATTTCTTATTAATCCTACGACTTTTCCTTCAATAATAACATTATTATTCTTTGTAATTATTGAAGAATATTTTTTATTTGAGGGTCTGAGTTCAACTTTATTGCCATTTTTATATATTCTTTTTAATGTGGCCGTGTCTTCTTCCACTCTTGCTACCACTATATCTCCTTGTCTGGGTCTATAAGAATTATTATTGGAGCAATCTATAATAATTATATCTCCGTCTTCTATGGAATCTTCGATCATTGAGTCTCCCATTATTCTTAATGCTACTAATTTATTATTGTTATCAAATATAGATTTAGACAAACTAACCCTATCTTCCCCAAAGGAAGAGTTGTAGGCAATTTCTTCAGTATCGAGAAGATCGAGAGGTATTCCCGCAGATATTGTACTAACTATCGGAACCGAAAAAGATTCGGATTCCTCATTAGATCTTATTATGCTCCTAGCAATCCCTTTTTTTCTGTCTAGCAATCCCTTTTTTTCTAAAATATCTAGATTATAAGAAACAACTGACTTGGAACTTATGTTGCAACCAATTTTTACATCCTCAATAGTTGGAGATATTCCATTTTCATCAAGGTATTCACATATAAATTCATATATGAGAATTTGCTTATGAGATAATTCCGAGTACTTTTCCATGTTTGAAAAGAGTAAACAACCTGAACTTTAGTGTCAACCATATTTTGACGTTTTCAATAGATTATCTTTTAGTGCCTGAGGATAATTTTTTTATCAACCTAGATTTTCTTCTAGCAGCATTATTTTTATGCAATACACCTTTTTGTGAAGCTTTATCAAGTGAAGAAATTGCCTCTTTTATTTTATTTTTTGTAGATTCACTATTTGGATCTTCTTCTATTGATTCTTTAGCAGATCTAACAAGAGTTTTGGCAGCAGAGGCTATAGGTCTATTATAAGCCGCATTTTTTTTAGATGTTCTTAAACTTTTTTTACTAGGCATTGTTTCTATTTATTGTTTCTATATTATCTACACCATCTATTGTTTCTATGATGGAGTAAATTTTATTCTGTTGTTCCAAACCGTTAGAGTCTACTGTAATTATAATACTTTTTCCAGTATCTATTTCATTTGTAGATATTCCAGTTATGTTTAAACCTTCATTAGAAATTATGTTTGTTACATCTCTAATTAAACCAACTCTATCCGCAACATCTATCTTGATTGTAATATTTTCAATTTGTTGATTTAAAAAGCCAGATAACTTTTTTACAAGAGCAGGAGTATTGATAACACCTGACCCAACTAGCAAGGCCAGTTCATCTAATGATTCATAAGATAATTCATTAGATAATTCTTCTAATGGAGTATTTATCTTCAATCTATTCACTAGTCTACTTATTACATCTATCCCTCTTTCAATGTTCAAAGTTTTTTCTTCTTTTCTGAACCATTGCCTAATCTTGAATCTAGATTTATTTGTACTTACATAGCCTAAGTCAGGATTTAGCCAGTCAAGTTTTGGTCCTTGGTTTTTAGATTTAATTATTTCGATCGTATCTCCATTTGATATAACCGAATTTAGAGGCATATTCTGTCCATTTATTAAAGCAGAAGAAGCATTATTTCCTAGTTCTGTATGGACTTCATATGCAAAATCTATAGGAGTAGATCCTTCTGGAATTGATTTTATATCTCCTGCTGGAGTATAGCAGTATATTCTCTCCTTAAGTATATCTGTCTTGATTGAATCAATATAGTTTTCATCTTCGGGTAACTCGATTTGCCAGTCGATTAAATTTCTAAACCAATTCAATTTATTCATATATGCTCCATCTAAATTTTCTGGGATGTCTTTATATTGCCAGTGAGCTGCGATTCCTCTTTCTGCAATTTCATGCATTTCTTTAGTTCTGATTTGTATTTCCACAGGGTAACTATCAAGGCACATCACAGTTGAATGTATAGATTGGTACATGCTTTCTTTAGGGTTTGCTATGTAATCATCAAATTCACCAGGAATAGGTCTCCATAATTCATGCAAAACTCCTAAAGATGCATAACAATCTTGGACAGAATTAACTATTATTCTAACTGCAATAAGATCATGTATTTCGTCAAATTTTTTACCTAAGATAGAATATTTCTCTATTTTTTTATATATGCTATATAAGTGTTTTGCTCTTCCCTCTACTAGACAATTAATGGATGATTTCGCTAGCGCTTCTTCTAAAAGTTTAGTTGCCCTTTTTGCATAATTTTCCCGTTCTTTTCTTTTTCCAGAGATCAGGTTTGCTACTTTTTTATAAGAATTGGGGAGTAGGTACTTAAAGGCTTCATCTTCTAATTTCCACTTAAATTCCCATATTCCGAGTCTATGAGCCAAAGGGGCAAAAATTTCCATTGTTTCTAGGGCTATTCTGGACTGCGATTTTTCATCCAATGCAAATAGAGTTTGCATATTATGCAATCTATCAGCTAATTTTATTAATATTACCCTTGCATCTTCAGTAGTGGAAAGCAGAAGTTTCCTGATAGTAGCTGCCCTCGAAATATCTGAAGTAGAATCTGGTATAAGATTTTCTTGGGTTGAGGAAGTTATTTTGATAGTTGGAAGTTTAGTAACTCCATCAACCAAAGCAGCAACCTCTTTTCCAAATTTATCCTCTAGTTCTTCATACTCTACTTGGCAGTCTTCTATAACATCATGCAATAGAGCTGCTGAAATTGTAGGCCAATCCATTTTCATTTCCGCAAGATATATAGCTGTGTTAATTGGATGAATTATATATGGTTCGCCCGTTTTCCTTTTCTGATCTTTATGGCTTTCGATTGCAAATTCAAGAGATTGGCGAATTTTTTCAAGATCTTCGCTAGATAGATATTTTTCAACTTTACTTATTAAATTCGTTTTATCAGTTGTAACCATAATTAGATTTTCAACTACTTTTTCAAGTATTACAAGATTATTAATCTAATGATGGTTTTCCTGGAAATAACAATCCTGATGAGAACTTACCTATTATGTCTAAAAATTGTTTTGGAAATATATAAGTCTTCCCAGTTTTATCTTCTATTATTCCTTTAGGTGACCCATCACTACATATTGCGTAAAGCCCAATATTCTCATTTTCTAATTCAAATTTTATTTGATATAAGAATGTACATTTTTCTTCATAATTTTGACTTAAAGGAATATTAATAGTTTCAATTAGATCATCTTTTTCATCTTCATTTAATATTTTTAATTCTTCATAAATTCCATCTGCAAGCCTATTAATTATGATTTTTTTTGAGTTATCTAAATTTAAAGATTCAACCAAATTTTCTGTATTATCCCAACTTATAGTTGAGCAGTTTACATAATACGATCCATCTAAATTAGAATGAATTTCATAATTTTTATTATCAGCATTAAATATAATTATCCATCCTGGTGTTAAAACTTGAGCGTATAATTCTCCTGGTTTCGGGCACTCTAAACTTGCATTGTTGAAAATATATTCTTTATAAGATTCTACTTGAATATCTGATGGAGGAATATTTAATTCAGTAGATAGTTCTGCAATAAATAAACCCCCGAAACTTGGAATCTGAGGTGTAGGAGTCGGAATTGGAGTCGGAATTGGAGTCGGAGTTTTTATTATTTTAACTTCAGGAATTGGAGTCGGAGTCGCAAACATTGGGTTCATTGCACCTGTACCTTCTTTTTCATTATCTACAAGTGTTTGAAAAAGAACCAAAGACACAATTGCAACAGAAGACGATACTACAATTACTGTTCCAATAATTTTAAATAGGGTTTTATCCATATTTTAATTATAATTCAAAATTGAAATCAGTTCTTTGAAAAATTCTTCAGATTAATAATTATTTTTCGTTAATCTTTTTTTGTAGGGACTCTAAAACTAACATAATAAAATCCAATCATTCCTACTGCTAATACAATTATTCTCATCGTATTATTAGGTATAGCGATTGGTGAAAAAGGCAGCACAGCTAGTAATACAAAAATTGTCATCATGGAAAGAGCAGTGATTTTTGCTCTTTGAGGCATTCCTTTTCCTTCTCTAAAATCTTTTATATATTTTCCGAAAGTTTTATTTTTTATTAGCCAGTTGTATAACCTTTCTGATGACCTGATATAACAAGCAGAGGCTAAAATCAAGAAAACAGTTGTTGGTAGTCCAGGCACAAAAATACCAATTGTTCCTATTCCTACAAAAATACTGCCAAGAGATATCCAAAATAGCCTAATGAGAAGAAATCTACTTTTCTTCATTTCATGAGGCGAATTATTTTCTGGCATATTCTTCTTCTTTTTCACTTAAATATTCTGCAAAACTTCTTACCCAGTCTTCATTATCATTTAGGCTTGGTATAAGTTTTACATATTCTCCACCATTTTTTTCAAAATCTTCATGATTTTCGACTGCAATTTCTTCAAGAGTTTCTAAACAATCTGCAGTGAATGAAGGGCAGGCAACTGACACCTTTTTAATGCCTTGTTTAGCTAAATCCTCTAATACATCAATGATATTGGGCTGAATCCATTGTTCAGGACCAAAAGTGCTTTGATAGCAAATTTTAAATGGTTTATCAGGATCAAGTGATTCTGAAAGTTTCATTACTGTTTTAACGCAATGAGATTTATAGCAAAATTCATTATTCTCACTATCTTTTTCACAGCAATTATCTACCTTTTGGCAATGTGATTCTGAAATATCTGCTTTTTTTAATTGTCTTACTGGAAGGCCATGAAAACTGAAGAGCAAATATTCACTATTTTTATACTCCTCTGATTCAATAATACTTTTCTTGAGTGATTTTAAGTAAAATTCTTCATTATAATAATGGTTAATTTTTATTAAGTTAGGGCTATAACCTTCCTTTTTTAATACCCTTTCAACTTCTGTAAAAGTTGACCCCGAAGTCGCTTCGGCATATTGAGGGAACATAGATACAAGAAAAAGTTTATCTATCTCGTTTTCTTTAAATTTTTTTATTGCTTTTTCTATAGAAGGGTTTCCATATCTCATGCCTATTTCAACGTTTTCATTCGTATATTTCTTTAATTTTTCTGCAAATTTAATTGTGTTGACAAGTAAGGGAGAACCTTCTTTTGTCCAAATGCCTTGGTACTTAGCTTGTATTCTAGCTGGCCTAAAGGGCAGAACGATAAGATTAACTATGATCCATCTTAAAACAGATGCTAGACCATTTCTCAATACATCAATTCCTTTAGAATATTCCTTTAGTCTCTGTGAAGGATAATCAAGCATGTCTGGGTCAGATAAAAACTGCTTTAAGTATCTTCTTAGTGCCGGGATACTAGTTTCATCTGGTGTCCCAGTATTCATAATTAGATAGCCAACTTTACTTTTTTCTTTCATTGAAGATGCAATTAAATATTTAGATAGTTGTTAAAAAATAGGCTGTGAAATATATAACATCTTTTATATTTTTTTGCCAAATAAATTCTTTTGAAAAATAATATTTAACAAAAATTTAACATAATGTTGATCATTTTAGTAAAAATTTACTTGACTTAGTTAGTCAAGTTTAATAAAAAGTATATCGAATTAGTCAACAATAACAGAAAGGTTTAGGCTATGAAGAATTTATTTATAAGTATTGTTATTTCTTCTTTGGCTCTTTTTGCTTTAGCTTGCGGATCTACTGAGGCGGAAGTTCAAGTAGTGAAAGAAGTCCAAGAAGTTGAAGTTGTTAAAGAGGTGCCTGTAGAGGTTGTTAGAGAAGTTGCAGTTGTAGAAGAAAGGGTAAAAGAAGTTGAAGTTATTAAAGAAGTTGAAGTTGAAAAAACTCCAAAACCTTTAGTAATTTACTCTGGAAGGAGTGAGTCTTTAGTCGGTCCAATTATTGCTCAATTCTCAGAGGCAACTGGAACTCCAGTTGAAGTAAAATACGGAAAAACAGCTGCTATGGCTGCTACATTATTAGAAGAGGGGGATAAGACTCCAGCTGATGTTTTCTTTGCGCAAGATCCAGGTGGATTGGGTGCTGTTGAATCAATGTTAGCAACTCTTCCAGCAAATATTACAGAGTTAGTACCTGACTGGGCAGATTCTCCTGATCGTAAGTGGACAGGTATCTCTGGAAGAGCAAGGGTGGTAGTGTACAACACGGATGCAATTAGTGACCCTGCCACTCAGCTCCCTGATAACATTTATGATTTTATTGATCCTAAATGGAAGGGAAAGATTGGATGGCCTCCGACCAATAGTTCTTTTCATGCTATGGTTACTGGAATGAGGCAAACTTGGGGTGAAGAAAAGACAAGGACTTGGCTTGAAGGAATAGTAGCTAATGGAGCCAATGTTTATGCTAAAAACACTCCGACAGTTGAAGCAGCAGGAGCAGGCGAAATTGAAGTAGGATTTGTTAATCACTACTATTTGCACAGATTCATAGCTGCTAATACAGAAAGCTTCAAAGCAAGAAACTACTTCCTTCCTGGAGGTGGTCCTGGTTCGGTTGTTTTGGTTGCAGGTGCAGGAGTATTAGAAGCATCTGATAACCCAGATGGAGCAGAGGCATTCATCAGATTTATGCTTTCTGCGCCAGCTCAGGCATACTTTGCTAACCAGACTTATGAGTATCCTCTTGTTGAAGGTGTTAAGAAAAATCACCTTCTTCCAGATCTTGATACATTGAATCTTCCAGATATTGATATATCTGATTTAGGAGATATAGAGGCAACTCAAAAATTACTGCAAGAAACAGGAGCGCTTCCTTAATTAATATTTAGAACATTTCGTTTCTTCATTTTAAAAGAGAGAGAATTAACGTTCTCTCTCTTTTTTATATATACTTGACCAGCATGATTAAGTTTAGAAATATTAATATAAATTATTATTGGCTTTCAGCGCTTTCAACTATTGTAGCTACTGCAGTATCTATCCCTATCATATATTTGATTTTTAGAGCTATTAATGCTGAGAATTTTGTTGAACTTTTATTTAGAGAAAGAGTTTTCTGGATTATTATTAGATCAATTATTTTAATCTTATTCGTAACCTCTTTTTCAATAGTAATATCATATTTATTATGTCATTTTTTAATAAAAACTAATGTGCCATTTAAAAAATTTTTAACAGTGTTTTGTTGTCTTCCTATCGTCATTCCTAGTTATGTATATGGGATGGTTTTTGTAGATTTATTGGGTCCTAAAGGTAAACTTAATAAGATTTTGAGTAACCTTAATATTACAGATTATTTTCCAGATTTATATGGATTTTGGGGTGCTGCTATTGTATTAACTTTTTTATCTTATCCATATGTTTTTTTGCCTTTGAGGGCTGCTATGCTCAGACTTGATAGTTCTTTTGAGGATGCCTCAAGGAGTTTAGGAAGAGGAAGATTTAAGACTTTTTTTTATATTTCCCTCCCACTTTTATTCCCCGCCATAAGATCAGGAGGTATTCTAGTTGCTTTGTATACTCTAAGTGATTTTGGGGCAGTTGCATTATTGAGATACGAAACATTTACTTGGGCAATCATGACCCAATATGAAACAGGATTTAATCGAATTGCTGCTGCAATCCTTTCATTAGTATTAGTAATTATTGCGATTTCATTATTAGGGTTGGATAGTTTATTTAGTGGTCCTAAAAATTATCATTCTTGATCTTCATCCCTTAAGTCTCCGAGTGTAGAGATATTAAGTTCTAAAAGATGGTTAATATTTATTGGTATATGCATAGTGCCGTTTATAGGAGTTGTGATTCCTTTCATAGGGCTACTTTATTGGTTATTAAGAGGAATATTTATAGGTCAGGTTTTTTCTTTTAATTTGAGTTTTAGCACTATATTTAATTCACTATATGTTTCTGCGTTAGCTTCAATTTTTACTTTAATAATTGCAATTCCTATTGCTTTTTTTGCAGTAAAACATAAAGGGAAATTTAGTCTTATTTTAGAAAAAATTTCTTATATAGGTTTTGGGTTGCCAGCTATAGTAGTAGCGCTTTCTCTTGTATACTTCTCAATTAATTTTGCTTTCCCTATTTATCAGACCATCTTTGTTTTGACTTTTGGATATGGAGTATTGTTTTTGCCAGTAGCAGTAAGTGCGCTAAAAACAACTTTAATGCAAGTTAATCAAAACCTTGAAGACGCATCACGAGGCCTTGGAATAGGATATTGGGTTACCATGTGGAGAATAACAATACCATTAATAATGCCAAGTGTTTTAGCCGGAGGATTATTAGTTTTTCTGCTCACATTAAAAGAATTGCCATTAACTATGATTCTTTCGCCGCTTAATTTTGATAGTTTGGCATTAAAAGTTTGGGGATACGCTTCTGAAGCATTTTTTGCAGAAGCAGCACTTCCAGCATTGATTTTGATATTATTATCAGGTCCTGCATCTGCATATTTAGTTTTAAAGAGAAATGATATTGAAATGAGCACTTAAATGTATTCTAAGATAAAAGAAAAAACTACAAATTATGGTAGGATTCAATTAGAAGAGGTAAGCACCTCATTTAATGATACTAAAATACTTGATGAATTCTCTCTAATTGTTGATCCTAGTCAATTTGTTTCTATATTAGGTACTAGTGGAATAGGAAAAACAACCCTATTAAGAGTTATATCTGGGTTTAAAAGAATTTCAGGTGGTTATTTAAGAATTAATGGGCAATTAGCATCTTCAAATTTTTTACATGTAACCCCTGAAAGAAGGAATTTAGGTTTTGTATTTCAAGATTATGCCCTTTTTCCTCACTTAAATGTTTTTGAGAACATTGGATACGGAATCAGTAAGAAGGATCCCAATAGACAAATTAAGATAAAAGAAATGTTAAACATTCTAGATCTTTCAAATCACCAAAAAAAGATTCCTAGCCAATTATCTGGTGGTCAGCAACAAAGAGTTGCTATTGGCAGGGCTATGGCTATTAATCCTTCTGCCATTCTAATGGATGAGCCATTCTCAAACTTGGATTTTAGCCTAAAGAAAACTTTATCTTCTGAAATCAAAAAAATAATAAACAGGTCAGGAACATCTACGATAATGGTTACGCATGATGAGGGTGAAGCAGAAAGATTGTCTGATAAATGCTACTTAATGGAGAATGGGAAATTAAGAGATATTTAGATCATTCATTTTTTAATGACAATATTAATGGGATAGCTAGAAAAACCAACAAAGAACCTACAGCGAAGGATACCCGATAAGTTTCAAATAGATCATAAATTAGTCCACCTAATATAGGAGCAATTGCTGAAAAAATTCCGCCAATAGTACTCATCATTCCAACAGCAGTACCATAATTTTTTCTACCAAAAAAGTCTGCTATCATAGAAAGTCTCAATGGAATTGATGCTCCAAAACCTCCTCCCCAACAAAGTCCAAAAATCACAATTAAAACATTAGTGTTTATTGTTATTCCAAAAATTTCTTTATCTATCATGCTTAATGAAAGTGATCCTATGCCTAGAAATAGAACAGCAATTGACATTAGATATTTTGGATTAATTTTGTTACTAGAAAATCCAACCATTAGTCTGCTTGATACATCAGCAAAAGCAATAATAGCTATAGAAAATCCAGCCAAAGAAAGAGATACATTAAAACTAGTTAATGCAGGGATGTGTAGCAAATTTAAGGCAAATAATCCTTGAGTTAAGCTGGTAGCTATTGCAAATTTCCAAAAAGTGGCTGATTTGAATATTTCTTTAACTGATTTGTCATTATTTTTTTTAATGTTATTCCTTGATCGATCATCATCTTCGTTTTCAATTTCTCCGTCTGGCAATAACCCATAATCTTCGGGAGTTGATCTCATAATTAGAGTAGCTGGAAAACCAATAACCCAAAAACCAACCCCAGCAAAAATGATCACTGGTCTCCATCCATAATTACTTATAAGAATTACTAATAATGGGACTAATAATCCTCCTATACCTGAAGCAGACATCATTAATGAAAGAGCTAGTTTTCTTTTTTTAACAAACCAATTTCCAACAGTTGCTACTAGAACAATAAAAGTGCCAAATGACATCCCAACTGTTAATAATGTTATACAAAGATAAAAGTGCCATATCTTCGTAATAAATCCCATTAAAATAAAACTTAGTCCAGTGGTAAAAATACCAAATGCCATAACTTTTTTTATTCCGAATTTATTTAGAATAATTCCAACAAAAGGAGATATCATTCCTCCTTCTGATCTTTGTATCGACATTCCTGCGGCAGTTAAAGCCCTGCTCCATCCCATAGATTCAACAATAGGATCAAAGAAAGCAGTGAATCCTCTCCAGAAAACCGTAGAGGCATATCCCTGAACCATAGCTCCTGCACCTACTATTTTCCATCCATAAAAAAATTTATTTTTTTTACTAGACGTAATTCCTCCTATAGGCCCATAATTCCATATCCACTATCTACTGGTATTATTGCTCCCGTGATTCCAGAAGATAGATCACTTAATAGAAAACTTGATGTATTTGCTACTTCTTCGTGAGTTACATTTCTTTTAAGAGGAGATCTATCTGAATGAACTTTTTGCATTTCCTTAAATCCAGCAATACTTCTTGCAGCAAGGGTTGGTAAAGGGCCTGCGGAAACAGCATTAACTCTAATATTATTTTTGCCATATTCAGATGCTAATTGTTTTACGCAATTTTCTAATGCTGCTTTTGCGGTGCCCATAATGTTATAGCCAGGATAAACTTTTTGAGATGCCTCAAATGAAAGGGTGATAATTGACCCTCCTTCTGGATTCATGATTTCCGAACCCAATTTTGTTATTGGAATTAAACTATAAGCACTAGTTTCAAGAGCAGTAGAAAATCCATCTTTAGTTACATTAGAAAAATTGCCACCTAAATCTTCCCTTTCCGCAAACGCAATGCTGTGAACTATAAAATCTATTTGATTCAATTTTACTTTTGCTACTTTAAAAAAATTATCAAGACTATTTTGATTTAATACATCGCACTCTTCTATGAAAGATGGGTTAAGATCGTTTAAGGATTTTTCTACACTACCCAATATTCTTTCATTTTGATATGAATAGCCAATTTCAGCCCCTAAACTCGACAGTTCTTTTGCTATATAGTAGGCAATGCTACGATGATTTGCTACTCCAAAAATTAATCCTTTTTTCTCTTTAAAATCCATTTTTATCTCCTTACCAATTTGTTACCGATCCATCGGTTCTTTTTAATTGAGGAGGATCCCATTTCTTGAATTTACTTTCTTTGAGTATTTCCTCATTTACAGATATTCCTAACCCTGGCGTATCTGCTACTTTAAACATTGCATTTTCCATCTTATGATCTATTTTAATTATTTCGTCGTTAGAAAATCCAGCATTTTCAGATGCTGATTCTCTTGTTTCAACCCATGCAAAATTTGGTATAGAAGCTCCAAAATGTATTGAGGCGGCTGTACATACAGGTCCTAATGGATTGTGAGGCATCATGTCTATATAATGACTTTCGCACCACCCAGCAACTTTTAAAGATTCAGTTATTCCTCCAACGTTACATATATCTACTCTGGCAAATTGAGTTAAATCATTTTCAATATAAGGTACAAATTGCCATTTTGAAGAAAATTCTTCTCCTATTGCAAATGGAATATTGGTCATTTTTCTTAGAGCCTCGTATGCGCTTGGTGTTTCATCTCTGATTGGCTCTTCTACAAAATCCAATGTTCCGCTAGGGAGTTTATTACAGAAAGATGCTGCTTCTGCAACTGAGAACCTGTGGTGTAAATCAACACCTAAAACTACTTCACTTCCTAATTCATCCCTTGCTTTTACTAACCACTCTGCAGTTTTATTTAGGGACTCTCTAGGCTCAAAAATTAATTCATCATTCTGCAACTGTCTTGATTTTGTATAAATTGATTCAAATTCTCCGGAACCTCCATCAGAAGACATGCTTAATCTAAATGCTTGCCAGCCTGATTTAATCAACTTTTTTGCTTGATCTATCATTTCTTGGCCAGGAGGTGCAGATGTAGTAGCAAAAGTTGGAACAATATCTCTTTGCTTTCCTCCGATTAGTTCATAGACAGGAACTCCTAAGGCTTTACCTTTTATATCGTATAGGGCTAGGTCTATTGCCGAAATGGCTGCCGTCAAGGTTCTGCCTCCCTCAAAGTATTGACTTCTATACAATCTTTGCCAAATTTTACCAATTTCAAATGGATCCATCCCAACTATAATATCTTTATAATGTTCTATTATTCCAGATACTCCAAGTTCTCTTGCCGATAGTCCTGATTCTCCCCAACCAAATACATCACTGTCCGTTTCTATTTTTACTAATAGTTGATTTCTACTTCCAATCCAAATTGGATAAGGTATTACATTGGTTATTTTCATAATGGATCCTCTTTCTGATTTTACCTTATTACCATAGACTAAAATTTAAAAGCCCTGATTAAATTATTATTGTGCATTTAAAAAATTATATTTGTGATGTAACATCAAAAAAAATATTAGGAGGTTTATTTGTTAGATTATTTTAAAGTTCCTGAAGAAGATGTCGTGATGGTAGATGTTAATGATTTAAGAAAAATAACTGAACAGATGTTCATTAAATGTGGAGTTCACCCTGAAGAGGCAAAGATTGGCACTGATGTTTTAATGCATGCTGACTTAAGAGGTATAGAAACCCATGGAGTATCTAATTTGCTGAGAGGTTACATTAAAAATTATAACTCTGGCCAAACTAATGCAAACCCAAATTGGAAAATTGTTAAAGAGTCTCCCACTACAGCAACAATTGATGGAGATAATGGCCTAGGATTAATGACAACTTACCATGCCATGAAAGTGGCAATAGAAAAAGCTAAAGAATATGGCACGGGGGCAGTTTCAATAAGGAATTCTGCCCATTGTGGTGCGGTAGGATATTTTGCAATGATGGCATTAGAGCATGATATGGTTGGCACATGTATGACTGCAGGTGGAAATACCATGGTTCCAACTTTTGGGGCTGAAGCAAAGTTAGGTACAAATCCTATTGCTATAGCGGTTCCAACAAAATCAAAACCTCCATTTGTATTTGATGCTGCAACAACAACAATTGCAGGAAATAAAATGGGACTTTTGGAGAGAATAGGAGCTGATATGCAACCAGGTTGGGTGGCTCATGATGATGGAACTCCTGACATGGAAGGCGGAGGAGAATTTCAGTATGCGAATGGCCCTCAAAAAATGCAATTACCTTTAGGTTCAACAAGAGAACTAGGTTCGCATAAAGGTTATGGTCTAGGCGTATCTGTAGATATATTGTGTGGAATATTAAGCAATGGAATCGGATTTCCAACTCTTGAAGCTTCACGAAGAGCACATTATGTATCTGCATTTAGGGTTGATGGGTTTTCTGAGATTGATGAATTTAAGAGTTCCATGGATCAGATGTTGGATGGTCTAGAGAGAACAAAACCTGCTCCTGGTCATGACCGAGTTTTATATGCAGGATTAGAAGAATATGAAGAAGAAATAAAAAGGTCAAAGGATGGAATACCTCTTCATAAAGAGGTAGTTGAGTGGTACAAAGGAGGGTGCGAAGAAATGAATATAGAGTTTATTTTGTCTTAGAATTTTTTCCAGAAAGGCTCAATTTTTTTAACCTTTTCTAATATTGATGGATCCCACTTAGGCTCAATTTTTTTAACCTTTTCTTGATCCCAATTAATTTTTCTGACTACTCGCTCATCGCTATAATAGACTGCAAAAATTGATTCTTTGAATTTATTAAAGTCATCTATCATATTTTCTTCATGCCACCTTATAATTTCTATTTTTTCTGTAAGGTCTATTGAAAAGAAGCTGCCTGAAATTCTTACATTAGGATGCAAATTAATTGATTCTAGAATGCTAATTATAGATTTTTTATGGTTATTTGAACTAAGGAAGTGTTTTTCTATTTGTTTATATAATCCCATGTCCCCGGCAGCAGGTATTTCATCATTTTTAGGTATCATAATGTTCATTATGTCTTTTAATAATCTCTGATTTAATTCTGATATTTTATTTTCCATTTTTTGATAAGTTATCCGCTATCATTAAGGCTATTGCTTGTATTGTTGGAGTAGGATTTACTGATGCAGAGGTTACAAATAAACTACCATCAACAATGTATACATTTTCTAAATCATGCATTTTGCCTGATTTATTTACTACTGATTCTTTTGGATTATTGCCCATCTTTGCTGTACCCATCAAATGCCATCCAGCTTGCCTCATTAAAGGTGTGTTAAAAGTAAATTTTGCTCCTGCCTCTTTTAATACTTCGTCTGTTTTTTCTATAGCAAAGTCTAATATTTTTCTAGAATTTTCGCTTAATTCGTAATTTATTTTTACGCCTGGAAGACCATCCGAATCTTTTGATCTATTATCCAAACTAATATAATTTTTTTCTTCCGGGAGATCTTCGGCAATTATAGAAAATCCTAAAATATTTCCAAAAGACTCAGAGAACTGTTCATGATGATTTTCTCCCCAGTCTAATTCCAATGCAGTCATTGCGGGGCCATGATTTCTGACCATTTGGAGAGAGAACCCTCTAACAAATTCTCTATTCTTGTCAGTCTCATAAAATTGTTGTGACATTAGAATATTAGCGGTAGGTCCATTAAAAAATTTATTCTCTCCTTCAAAACGTCCTCTAATAAATGAATATGGATGGAACATGAGGTTTTTCCCTACTAGCCCACTGCTATTTCCTAATCCATTTTGATGATTTCTAGAAGAAGACATTAGCAATAGTCTGGCAGTACCTATCGCATTGCATGCTATAACAACATTGTTTGCATTTATTGAAATTTCTTTACCATTTTTAATATATTCCACACCGGTTGCTCTTTGTTCGTTATTTGTGATGATTTTTTTTACTCTTGCGCCTGATATAATCGTTGCTCCATATTTTTTTGCTTCAGGCCAATATTTATTATCTGTACTTGAAACTGAAGTTCTGTCCATAAGGGCGTGAGAACCTATAAATTCCCATTTGTTTTTAAAGTAATTCGAATCTACGTAGTTGTCTGAAGGCCACCAATGCCAATTTAACTTATCAAAAGCTTTTGCCATTATTTCGCCGTCATCCCCTAATGGGACAGGAGGAAGAGGCCTTGTTGTTCTTGGCGGGTTTGCAGGGTCTCCTGATATTCCCGAGCAACCCATCATGATGTCATTTTCATCATAGTATTTTTCTAGATCAAAATAATTTATTGGCCAGTCGTCTGCTACACCATCAAGAGTTTTGACTTTAAAGTCGGATGGATGGAATCTAGGTGTATGGGCTGTCCAGTGGATAGTGCTTCCACCAACCGAGTTATACATCAATGGATGTATTGGGCTATTTTGGTTATTTATGGGGTAATCAAATTTATTTTCTCGAAAATTTGGGTTCCAGTTCCACTTTGTAAACCCATCAATTTCTAATGTATTTTTATTTTTAGGATACGAATCATAATCAATAAATTCTCCTTGCTCTAAACATACAACTTTGGCTCCATTTTTTGACAATTTCCATGAGAAGGCTGCACCTGATGCACCTGACCCAATTACTAAATAATCTATTTCATCTTTTTTCATAAGTTTAAATTGGTCACTTTTTCATAAATTAACTTAAATGATAGAATCTGGAAAGCGATATGTTAATTTCAGTTTTAGTTTCATTCATAATTATAGTAGTTTCAGCTGCTATTCCTATAGTTCACTTTTTCGCATTCCCGATAAGCCCATTTATATCCGGATTTATTGGAGCATCAATTGGAGATTTACAGGATGAGAGGATAGTATACTTTGGACTTTTATGTTCTGTAGTACTATTTTTGCCTCTTTTTTTATTAATGGAATTTACAGGCGTACTTGGTGAATTAAGATGGTATTATTCATTGATAATTTCTTTTCTACTAAGTGGTTATGTATGGTTTGGCACCACGATTGGCGCCCTATTAAAATTTTGGAGTTCTAAAAAAAATTAGTTATTAATCAATAATATTATCTGCAATTATTTCTAATACATGTTTTGGTTTGTGAGTAGAGAAATCTTCTATTTGGTGCCTACAAGAAACTCCCGTAATTGCGACTTGAGTATTTTTTTCAATATCATTTAGATAGGGGATTAGTCTATCATTAGCTATTTTTTTTGAGATATCGTAATGCTCTTTCTCATAGCCAAATGCACCAGCCATTCCACAACATCCTGATGGAATTTTTTCTACTTTTGAATTAGGTATGAGTTTTAAGGAATCTATAGATACATTTTCTCCCATAATAGTTTTTTCGTGGCAATGTATTTGAACCGCATATGATTTTTTTTCTAGGTTGCTTTTAAATTTAATTTTATTCGAATTAATAGGGTCAGCAATTATCTCCTGCAATAAATATGTATTATTAGAAATTAGATCCACCCTTTTATCTTGTGGGAACATATCTGGGTATTCATCCTTTAAAGCTGATATGCAACTAGGCTCAACTCCCACTACAATTGCCCCTTCTTTTACTTGCTCATATAGTTTATCTATATTGTATTTAGCATTGTTTTTCGCAGACTCTAGTAACCCCTTCGATATTAATGGCCTGCCACAACACTTTTTATCAATCAAAGTAACATTATAATTTAAAGATTTTAGTATTTTTATAGCAGATAATCCTACTTCAGGATGATTATAATTGGTAAATGTATCATGAAAGAATACAGCCGTTTTGTTATTACTATTTGAATCTGATTTATATAATTTCTCAAATGAATGAGAGGCTATCTTTGGAATATTTCTTCTTTTATCGATCTTTAACACATAATCTGAAATAAGTTTAAAAATAAATAATTTTCTAGTTAAGTTAAAAATACTTGGAAAGATTGATCCTATTTTATTAAGAATTGCTATATTGCCGGTTAATCTTGACCTAATAGGAATATTATTTTTTTTATAATATTGATGTAAAAATTCATATTTGATCTTGGCCATATCTACTCCAGACGGACACTCTGACCTACAAGTTTTACACTCTAAGCATAAATCCAAAACATTAAATAATTTTTTAGAATTTAATTCTTTTATCGGGAGTTTACCTGATAATGCAGCTCTTAATGCATTTGCTCTTCCACGCGTTGAATCTACTTCATCTCTAGTTGCCATAAATGAAGGGCACATATACCCAGAGTTAATTTTTTTACAAGCAGCTTGACCGTTGCACATTTCGACAGCTTGAGCAAACCCTCCCTCTTTTTCAAAAGAAAGTAAAGTATCTATCGTTTCAGTTTTATAATTTTTTCCGAACCTAAGATTAGAATCCATAGGAGGTGTTTCTATTATTTTTCCAGGATTCAATATATTTTTAGGATCAAATGCCTTTTTTAAATCTTTAAAAGCAGAATATACTTTTTCCCCATACATTTTCTTTGTCCATGCACCTCTTACAATCCCATCTCCATGTTCCCCACTAAATGCACCTCCAAATTCAAATACTAAATCAGAAATATCACTCGATATTTTTACCATCTTTTTGATATCAGTCTCTGACTTAAGGTTAATTAGTGGCCTTATATGAAGACATCCCACAGAAGCATGACCATAATATCCTGCTGTAGTTCCATTGCTTTTTACAATTTCATCAAATCTTTTAACATATTCAGGTAATTTCTCAGGAGACACAGCAGTATCTTCAACAAAAGGAATTGCTTTGGCTTCTCCAGGTTTTTTCATAACTAAACCTAAACCAGCCTTTCTCATATTCCATACTTTAGTTTGCTGGCTTGAGTCCATCACAATTGTGCTCGATATAGCTAATTTTGAATTTTGAATTTTTGAATTAAGTTTTTCTATTTTATCTTTTACTTCAAGTTCATTTTCACCATAAAATTCTGCAACTATTATATCTGTGGGGTTGCCTTTTAAGTAGTCAATTCCAGAAGCAAATTCAGGAGATTTTTTTGCTTCATTGATAATAATTTCACCTATATGCTCTACCGCTGAGGGGCCAAATTCAAGAGCATGTATTGAAGCCTCCATTGATTTAATAATATCCGAAAATTCTATTACTAAAAGCCCTTTATTATTTGGGAGGTCTACTAAATTTAATTCTGCCTCTGTAATTGTAGCTAAAGTACCTTCAGAGCCGACTATTAACTTGGTTAAATCAACATACCCGCCTTTATTAATCTCGTCCAAATTATACCCACCGACCCTTCTTTGTATTTTTGGAAATTTCTTTTCTAATTCATCTGTATATTCCTTAAATAGATTTAAAGAATTACTATAAATATTTGATTCCAAAGAACCCTTGTTTAGAAGACTTTCAAAACTATTAAATGATAATTTTTCAAACTTATGATTATTGCCGTTTGAAAGGATAGTTTCTAGGCTATTAACATGATCAATTGTTTTTCCATATATTACAGAGTGCGCTCCACAAGAATTATTTCCTATTACTCCACCTACAGTTGCTCTGTTTGTGGTGCTTGGATCGGGTGTAAACAGTAAATTCATAGGTTTTAGATAGTTATTTAATGTATCTATAGTGATGCCAGGCTGTGTTATTATTTTTTTATTATTTTTATCAAAATCAATAACTGAATTTAAATATTTTGAAAAATCAATTACTATAGCTCTGTTCACAGTTTGCCCAGACAGGCTTGACCCTCCTCCTCTTGGCAATATAGCAATATTATTTTCATCTGCGATTTGGACTATAGTTTTTACGTCATTAGTATTTTTTGGTATCGCTACACAAAGTGGAATTATTCTATATATGGAGGCATCTGTTGAATATATTTCCCTAGTAATTTCATCAAATTTAACTTCTCCGCTAATTTCTCTTTGAAGTGTCTTTTTAATAGAATCTTCTATTTCATCTACAGAGTAGTTATTTGATATTTTTTGAACCATCTTTTTCCTTAATTATATTAGAAAGTAAAATACTAGCTGTAATAATACCTACTATAGTACCTAAGGAGATATACGTATTTATATGAAAATGGGTAATATATTCACTATTAATTAATGGACCTATTTTTTCGCCAAGATATTCCATTGACATTTTAAAGCCAATAAAAACTAATATTAAAGATAATCCGTACTTCAGAAATCTAAACTGATTCTGTATTTCTTGGATAAGGAAATATAATGGCCTCATACCAATAACTGCCATCATATTGGAAGTCCACACTATAAATACATCTTGAGTTATTCCAAAAATTGTTGGAATTGAATCAATTGCAAACACAATATCTGTGCTTGCAAGCACTATAACAACTAGAAACATTGGTGTGAATTTTTTAACACCATTAATGTTTGTTCTAAATCTTGATCCATCAAATTCACTACTGACATTAACAAATTTATTTGCAATTCTATAAATTAAATTATTTTCAGGATTGGAGTCACTTTCTTTAACTAGAGAAATTTTTATTCCAGTATAAATTAAGAAAATTCCCATAATCAACAATACCCATCCAAAATTTGAAAGAATAATAGATCCAAGAGCAATGAATATTGCCCTAGTTATTAAAGCTCCCATTATTCCATAAGTTAAAGCTAGTGATTGTAATTTTGCTGGGATTTGGAAAAATTCAAAAATAATTATGAATACAAATAAATTATCGAAACATAAGGCTTTTTCTGCAATGTATCCAGCTAAAAAGGAAACCCCTCTTTCATTATTAGTCATTAATGACCCATCTTCTACAAAAAACCAGAGCGCCACAATCATTGATATAGATACCCAGCATAAACTCCAAATCAATGCTGATTTAAATTTATAAATTTTCCCTTTAGATATGTATAAGTCAAAAATAAGAAGTATTATTACAAATACATTAAAGACTATCCAAGGGTAATAATCAGTCATTACTATCTATTTGAACTTGAGGTAATCTTATACTCTAATGTACCTGAAGGACTTTTAACACTAACAATTTCTCCTTTAGCTTTTCCAAGTATTGCTTTACCAACAGGAGAATCTGATGATATTTTTGAATTCAAAGGATCTGCTTCATGAAAATCCACTATTTGGAAAGAATGAACTTCTTTATTATCTTGGTTCTCAATAGTTACCTTTGTTCCAATATTTATTTTGCCTTTCAATAAGGATTGAGAGCCATCATCTATAATAATCGCACCTCTCATTAAATTTTCTATATCTGTTATTTTAGCCATAACCATGCCTTGAGCTTCTCTGGCAGCCTCAAGAGGTGCATTTTCTCTTACGTCACCATCTGCTGCTGCATTTTGAATATCAACTGCTAAATCCATCTTTTGTTTATTTAACTTTTCTAATTGGCCAATTAAAGTTTTATATCTACTTCTTGTTAGTTTTGGCCCTTCTTCGAATGTAGAAACCTTATTCTTAGTTCTTTTATTAGTTAGGATTCTTTTAGATCTTAAGTGTGACGGAATATTTAGTTCATTTTTGATTAATTCACTATTATGTAAAAAACTTAGAAACTTTTTTACAGAAGCAAGTCTAGATTGTGTATCAGTGTTAGCCATTCTAGAAGTAATTTGTTGGCTATAGTCTCCCACTTCAGGAGGCTTTAAATTTGATAATAATTTTTCTTCACCAATATTAGTAACAAAATCAGCTACAACAGCCCTCTCATTCATTCTCTCAGAAACTGGAATTGTTTTTACGTAGTACTTCAAAGCATCTATCATAGTAGATTCTGAAGTTAATTCCATTTCATTTTTTACTTCCTCTACTTTAGTCTTTTTTGCCATTTTCTATTCCTATATATAATGTTTTTTTGCCAGTAGTAGTAAACTATTGAAAGTTAGATTACAATATACGAGTTTTACAAGAGAATATTATAGTCCTATAAAGGATTAAACAACAACAATAAGAAATATATATTAATTTTAAGTACGTGACTCGAGATGACTAAGAGAACATATCAACCAAAAAAAAGAAAAAGAGCAAGAACTCATGGTTTTCGTGTGAGAATGAGAACTAAAAGTGGAAGAAATATTCTTAAAAGAAGGCGAGTCCGAGGAAGGAAGCTTTTAACTGTTGTTTCAAAACAATAGTTTAAACCTTTGATTTCAATTGAAGTCATAAGAAAATCTAAAGAATTTCTAGAGATAATTTCGAATGGTAATAAATTTACTAGACCTGGAATTGTTATTTATTATTTAAGACCTAATGGGCTTGATAAATTTAGAGTAGGAATTTCTGTAAAGAAGCAAGTTGGTAACTCAGTAGTTAGAAATAAACTAAGAAGACAAATTAGGAGCTTATTAAGAGATTTGCCAACTAGATTTAATGAAGTTTCGATGGTCTTAATAGTTATGAAAAATAATCAAGGTTTAGATTATTCTTATATTAAGAATATTCTAGATGAATTTGATGGCCTGATCTCTAGAGTTAGCAAAAATAATGTTTAAAAAAATTATATTAAAATTTATAAAATTATACATCTTGATTGCTTCTCCTTATATTGGAGGGAATTGTAAATATACCCCTTCATGTTCAAATTATGGTCATCAAGCAGTAGAAAAGCATGGAGCCCTAATAGGATCTTGGATGATTTTTGTTAGATTATTTAAATGCAATCCATTTGCAAAGGGAGGATATGATCCAGTTCGATGAACATTATTAAGGAAAATAAGATATTACTTATTGTTATTTTGTTTTTAGCAACAACTTTATTTGGATGTATGAATGATATGGAGCATCAAGGCAATTGGTCTTCTCCAGTAGTTGATGAAGATTACGTATATGTCCCTTCGGATAAAGGAAAAATTTACAAATTTTCTAAGAAAGATGGATCTATAGTTAATGGCTGGGAATTTCCTTCAGGAGAAAATTCTTTAGGTTCTTTTTATGGAGAAATGATTTTAAATGATGGAATTTTATATGGTTCAGCATATGGAAATGGAGAAGGAAAAAAATGCCAGAACAGAAAATGTGTTTCTAGTCTATTTGGCATAGATGTGGCTAGTGGTGCTTCCATATGGATGGAAGAATATATAAGTATAAATGGCTCAGTTGTAGGAGGTGTTGTTTATCACAATAACACTATATATGTTGCTACTTCTGAAAATGATAAAAGTAATGATGCTGGAGGATATTTATATGCTATTGATTCTAAGTCTGACTCTAACAAAATGTTAGATGAACTTACAAGCAAGATATTGTGGAGAATCCCTTTAACAGGTGAAGTATATGGCGCACCTTTTTTAGATGAAGATCAAGAAATATTAATTATTGGTGGATTGAATGGGGATATTTCATTAATAGATATCAGTATTGATGATTCGTATGATTCTAATTCTCTCAACAGGCTTATTTTGACAAGAGAAGGCGAGTATCCAGTAATTTCATCAGCAATTAAAGTTTCTGAAGATTCATACTGTCATGGAGACATTAAAGGCCAATTAAAATGTTTTCAATTAAGTTCATTTCAAAATGATATTTCTGAAGTTAATGGATTTAATTATTGGGGAGAATTAGCGCTGGACGGTTGGATTTGGTCTGATATAGAGACATATAATAATTCATACTATGCGATCACATTATCTGGATGGTTATATAGGATCGATATAGATCCTGATTCAGAATTAATATCTATACTTTGGGATAAGGAATTAAAATTTGACGGAAAGCCAGTAGCTGGATTGGTTCCCTATTCATTTAGAAATCAGGTACTTTTAGCTGTTCCTTTTGACAAAGACAAGATAATTATTATTGAAGATGGCACTGGCTCTACGCTAGGGGAATATCCATTAAAGAATGGTGTTCAGTCACTTCCTATTGTTGATAATAATCTTATATTTATTATAGATAGGGAGAATAATTTTAGGAGTTATTCTGTTTCTGACAGGTCACAGATAATATGTTTTGATTTAAATGATATGAAAGGCTGTGATTAGTTAATGTTCTCCCTATTATGGAATGAAATAATTATGAAGCCAATGGTTAATATTTTGACCATCTTTTATTCACTTTTCTCTGACAATTTTGGATTAAGTATTATTGTATTCACTATATTAATCAGAATACTTATGATTCCTCTTTCGTTTAGGCAAGTTAAGCAAATGATTGGAATGCAATCAATTCAACCTAAATTGAAGCAAATTCAGGCGAAATATAAAGATCGAAAAGATCGAGATAGCAGGCAAAAAATGAGCCAAGAGACTATGAATCTTTACAAACAATCTGGTGTAAATCCAGTTGGATGCCTAGGTCCTATGGTTATTCAATTGCCAATTTGGATAGGTCTTTATAGGGCTATATTTAAAGTAGTTCCCCCAACCCCAGAAGGTTTAGCTAATTTATCTTGGTATCTATATTCATGGAATCCTGTAATAAATAAGGTTCCTTTAGATAGTTTTTTTATTGGAATAGATTTAGTAAATCCTGTTCAACAGGCAGGAGGATTATTTGCGATATTGCTTCCATTGATTGTGGCAGCCACGACTTTTGCACAGCAAAAAGTTTCGATGTTTAAAAGCTCAGACGAAAGACAGGAGCAAACAAATAGAATGATGCTATGGATGATGCCAATAATGTTTGGCTTTTTTACACTATCTTTTCCTGCCGGGTTAGCAACATACATAATTTTTTCAAACATAGCAGGATTTTTTATACAAATATATGTACTAAAAAAATTAAAAGTGGAACATTCGCTAAAAGAAATGTTAAGTTTCAGGTCTTCAAAACCTGAAGATATTGATATTAAACAAAATGAAAATTTTGAAGTGCAAGTAAAGGAGGAAAATTATGAGCACTCAACAATTTCAAGGAAAAACCGTAGAAGAGGCAACAAAGCTCGCTCTAGAAGAATTAAAGGTAAATCTAGAAGAGGTTAAAATTGAAGTAATATCTCCGGGAAAATCTGGTATTTTAGGATTAGGAGGAGAGCCAGCCTTGATAGAGGCAACAATTGAGGATGATAAAGAGAAATCATCTAAGTCAGGGTTGACAAAAAAATCAAGCAATAAAAAAACATCTCCCGTTAGAGAGATGGATGATGTAGATGAGGATACAGAAAAACTTGCAGTAGATTTAGTAAATTATATATTGTCTAGTTTGGAAGTTGATGTAAAAACTTTTTTCAGAGATCAAGATGATTTTGACAATAAGTCAGTTTATTTTGAGATAGAAGGAGATGATTCAGGTTTAATAATTGGAAGAAAAGGTGAGACTTTAAGATCTTTAGAATTTTTAATCTCATTTATTATAAAAAGACAATTAGATAAAAAGGTGAGAGTTATTCTGGATGTAGAAGGTTATCAGGAAAGAAGAAGACAAAATATAGCTTCCCTTGCTGAATCTGCAGCCGAAAAAGTTATTAAATCTGGTAAGCCTGTAAAGATGGATCCAATGTCACCGTTTGATAGAAGGATTGTTCACCTTGCTTTAGAGAAGGAGTCAAAAATAACTACTGAAAGCCAGGGCAGTGGTTCAAGGCGTCAAGTTGTAATCAAATTAAAATAAATTGGATTCAATTGATATATTAACTATAGGTAATATAACTGAAGATAAAATATTTAAAGAGGGTAAGTTTTTTTCTTCAGTAGGGGGACCTTCGTTTTATGCGGCAAGAGCTTGTATTAGATATGGAATTAGAGTAGGAGTAATATCCGCATCAAGTGATGAATTTAATCTTAATGATTATATGACAGAAGCAATAGTTTTCCCTCAAAATAGAAAAAGCCATGCTGTATTTGAAAATCATTATTCTGATAATTTAAGGACACAAAAAGTAATTAATTTTCCCTTAAATTTGAATGTTAATGATTTGAATTATCCACCAAATTATCCTCCTCCTAAGTTAGTATTTTATTGTCCGGTTTTAGATGAAATTACACATGAATTTCTAGATCTATTTCCAAGTAGTATTAAAGTAGGTAATCTTCAAGGTTGGATGAGGAATTTAGACAGTAGAGGAAATGTATCGATTAAAAGAAAAATTCCAGATTTAGATTTTTCAGTTTTTGATGCAGTGATTATGTCAGATTGCGATATGGATTACGATAAAGCCTTAGAGATAGCGGAAACATGTAAAATAGTATGCATAACTAAAGGTAAAGAAGGTTCAACTTTAATAGTAAATAATGAGGTAAAAAATTATAAAACTATCAAGGTAAAAAATATTGATGAGACCGGAGCAGGTGATATTTGGGCTATCACATTTTCAGTATTTCATTTTATATTTGAAAAGAAGATAGATGAGAGTGCCATGTTTGCTAATACTGCAGCTTCTATTTCCATCCAAGGTTTATCAGATTCTCAAATTCCTACTTTAAATAAACTTTTGGATTCAAAAAAATGGTAAGAAGAATAAGACTGGATCAATTAATGATTCGAAAAGGTCTAGCAAAATCAAATAAAGAAGCCGAATTATTTATAAATTCAAAAAAAATAAAGGTTAAAAACTTTAATTCAGATAATCTTTTTCCTCACACAATGATTGAGGTAGGTTCAGAATTAATTATTGATAGTAGCAGATTTGTATCAAGGGGTGGCGAAAAATTAGATAATTTTTTTAATGATGTAGGAATAAACTTCAATTTCAATATTTGTATTGATATTGGAGCATCAACCGGGGGCTTTACAGATGTGCTACTAAAAAATGGGGCTAATAATGTTTATTGTATCGACTCTGGAATAAATCAGATTCATCCATCTCTACAAAGAAACCCTAATGTTTTTTCTTATGAGAAGGTAAACGCTAAGTACGAAATTAAATTGCCTATTAAGAAAGCAGACCTAATTGTAATGGATGTTTCTTTTATTTCTACTTTAAAAATAATTCCAAATCTAATTAAATTCATGAAAAATGAAAGTAAAATTATAGTACTCATAAAACCTCAATTTGAGGCAATAAGAAGCCAAGTAGAGGCAGGAGGGATTATATCTAATCCTTATATTCATGCTGAAGTACTTAATAATTTATTGATTGAGTATAAAAAATTAGGCTTATCTTTTATAGAAGTTAAAAAATCAAGAGTCTTAGGTAGAAAAGGTAATCAAGAGTTTTTTTGTGTATTAAAAATCTTATGATTATTTTTGGGAATATTTATAATTAAGTTTTAGATTATAAAAACCAAAAACCCTAAGATGCAAGAAAAAAAGTTATCCGAAAAATGTGGAGTTATTGGAATTTATCATCCAGAGGAACAAGTTGCCTCTTCAACATTTTTTAGTCTATTTTCATTACAACATAGAGGCCAAGAATCCGCTGGCATAGCTACGACTGATGGTTCCTCTATTTATGAATACAAGAACCTAGGGTTAATAAATCAGGTTTTTGATGAAGAAAAAATATCAAAATTAAAAGGTAATATTTCTATTGGACATACTAGATATTCAACTACTGGGTCTAACAATCTTGCAAATTCTCAGCCCATAAGGGTTTCTGGTGTCAATGGAGATCTGCTTATAGGGCATAATGGAAACATAATTAATACAGAAGAGATTATAGAGTTGTTAGATTCATGGGGAGTGTCAACTTTTAGTACTACTTCTGATTCGGAGTTGATTGCTATGATGTATGTCAATGCGCCGGGGTCTAATTGGGCAGAAAAATCTGAATTCTCAATGAGTAAATTAAAAGGTGCTTATTCTATAGTAATGCTCAATAAAGATTCATTAATTTGTGCTAGAGATCCTAATGGATTTAGGCCACTTGTATTAGGAAAATTTAGAGAAGGTTATATAGTGGCCTCAGAGACTTGTGCATTTGATCACGTTGGAGCTTCTTTTATAAGAGAGATAGATCCAGGAGAAACTATAGTAATTAATAAAAATGGTGTGACTTCGTCTCTAATAAAGAATAATTCTGCTAAGTCACTTTGTTCATTTGAACAAATTTATCTTTCTAGGCCGGATAGTATTTTAGACGGAGAATTAACATACTCACGAAGAATGAGTATGGGAGAAATTCTAGCTATTGAGCATCCTGTGGAGGCTGATTTAGTTATTGATGTGCCTGATTCAGCAACCGCAGCAGCAGTGGGGTATGCCAATAAATCTGGAATTCCATACGTATCTGGTTTAGTTAAAAATAGATATGTTGGAAGAACTTTCATTTCTCCCGATCAAAGATTAAGAAATCTAGGCGTACGAATCAAATTTAATACTTTGAATTCTATTATATCTGGGAAGAGAATAATTCTTATAGATGACAGTATTGTTAGAGGAACTACAACTCCTCAAGTTATCAAAATGATTAGAAAGGCAGGGGCGAGCGCAGTGCATGTTAGGGTTGCTTCGCCTCCAATAATTTCGACTTGTCATTTCGGAGTAGATACTGGCAGATTAGATGAACTAATAGCATCAAGATTATCCATCGGTGAAATAAAAGAAGTTATTGAGGCTGATTCTCTTGAGTTCTTAAGTATAAAAGGATTGGAGAGGTCCATGAATTATAAGAATAATTATTGCCTAGGGTGTTTTACAAAAAAATATCCAGTACCTGTTCAACTTGAGATGGATAAGATGAAATTAGAAGAGAGAGTTTAATGACTAATAGAAGTTACAAATCTTCTGGGGTCGATCTTTCTTTTTCGAATAATTTAACAGAAAAGATATTATCTATTATGAGTGATAATAATGAATTTCAGGATCTTGGATTTTTTTCATCTTCCTTAAAGATAGATTCTAATATTAGTGTTTCTGGAAGCGTTGATGGCGTTGGAACAAAATCAAAAATTTTTAAATATTTTGGTAATTATTCAAATCTTGGGCATGATATAGTGAATCATTGTGTTAATGATATTTTACCTTCGGGTGCTAAGCCATTTATGTTTCTTGATTACCTAGCATTTAGTGAGATAGCAGAGGAAAAGGTTTTAGATGTTGTAAGAGGGATATCTGAAGCTTGCAATAGTTTGGATTGTATTTTGGCTGAAGGAGAAACTGCTCAAATGCCTGATATTTACAAGAAGGGAGATATAGAAGTAGTAGGATTTATATTGGGGATAGTAGAGAAAGAAAAGATTCCCAAGATTAATGATATTAAAGAAGGAGATATAGTGGTTGGAATTCCTTCTAATGGTTTACATACAAATGGGTATTCTCTTGTTAGAGAAATATTTGATTTTGATAAAAACGAGAGAGAAATGGATATTACTGTTCCTGGTACAAAAAACTCTTTAGGAGAAATGTTAACCAGGCCTCATAGAAATTACTATTATTCATTGTGGGAATCATTAGATAAGTTTAAATCTATCGCGCATATAACTGGAGGAGGAATTGGAGAAAATGTCAGCAGATCTATTCCAGATAATGTAAAAATTGAGATTGATAGTAGGTCATGGGAGACGCCTAAATTATTTAACTATATTAAAGATAGAGGTGGCATTTGCTTAGAAGAAATGTTTAAAGTATTTAACATGGGCATTGGAATGATTATTATCGTAGAGCCAAGATTCCAAGATATCGCTCTTAGCACTGATAAAGACTCTAAGATTATTGGAAAAATACTTAATAGAAGTAATAATGAAGAAAAAGTTAAAATTATAGGAATTTAAATTGAGAGCTCTAGTAAGTGTATATAATAAGAAAGGCGTTGCAGATTTTCTAAAAAAAATTCAGCATGAAATTGATTTAGAAGTAATTGCTACTGATGGAACTTATTTTCATCTAAATAAAAATGGAGTTAAAGTCATAAATTTATCTTCAATCACTAATTTTCCTGAAATCCTTAATGGGAGAGTGAAATCTTTGCATCCAAGCATTTATGGGGGAATATTATTCAATAGAAAAATCAAGGATCATCAAGATGAAATTAATGACCTGAATATTAAAGAAATAGATTTAGTTATATGTAATTTGTATCCGTTTAAAGAGATTATTTCAAAGGAAGATTTTATTCATGAAGAGGCTATAGAAAATATTGATATTGGAGGAGTTTCAATGATTAGGGCTGCGGCAAAAAACTATTCTGATGTTTTAGTGATTACAGACCCAAGTGATTATGATTTAGTTTTAAATAAAATCATTGACTCAAGCATATCTGAAAATGAAAGATCTGGTTTTGCAAAAAAGGCCTTTAATTATACTGCAGATTATGACTTCCAAATTGCAAAATATTTTGAACCTTCAGAGAAAAATAGTGTTGAATCATTATTAAACTATAAAATCCAATTTAAAGAAGATTTAAGATATGGTGAAAATCCTCATCAGAAAGGATCAATTTATTCATTTAAGGACAGTAAATTTGGCATAGCCAATTCAAGGCAATTAAACGGAAAAGAAATGTCATATTCTAACTATTTAGATGCAGATTCAGCCTTTTTAGTTTCTAATAGTTTTGATAAGAATTGTGTTTCTATTATTAAGCATACTAATCCTTGTGGATTATCTGTGAATGATAATCAGTTGCAGGCGTTTAATGATGCAGTAAAAGGTGACCCTATTTCTGCATTTGGAGGTATCATAGGCTTTAATTCAGAGTTAACTTTAGAGGTTGCTGAATTGATTAGTCAATCATTCTATGAAGTCATAATAGCCCCTAGTTATAATGAGTTAGCTTTAAATAAATTGAAAGAAAAGAAATCTATTAGGATTATTCAGGCAGAATATCAATCTGAAGCCAAGCCTTTGGTGAGGTCAATTTCAGGAGGAATTTTAATTCAGAGTAGTAACTTGATTGATAATTATGAATTTAAGTATGTAACAAAAAAACAACCATCAAAAACACAAATCGAAGATATGATTTTTTCATGGAAATTAGCATCATTTATTAAATCTAATGCTATTGTTTTAGCAAAAAATAATACACTTATTGGCATGGGAGCTGGGCAACCTAATAGGTTAATGAGTGTAAAAATTGCAGGAGAAGTAGCGGGAGAAGAAAGTGAGGGCTCTGTATTAGCATCTGATGCATTTTTTCCATTTCCTGATGCTGTAGAGATGGCTGTTGATTTAGGAGTTAACTGTATAGTTCAGCCAGGAGGTTCAATAAATGATGAAAAAGTGATTGATGTAGCAAATAATAATGATATCTCTATGGTTTTTACTGAGCAGAGGAGATTCCTGCATTAGATTATGGACAGATCTATAGACTTAGTTTTACCGGTTTACAATGAATCAAAATCACTTTTGAGTAGTTTTGAAAAACTTTATAATTTTATGGAACTTCATGTTTCTAGAGATTGGATAATTACAATCGCAGAAAATGGATCTTCAGATAATACTTTAGATATTGCGAAAACCATACAAAGAAAATATAAAAAATCTAGGGTAATTTCGAATGAAAATCCTGGCAAAGGACTGGCTTTAAAAAATGCATGGCTAACTAGTAATGCTGAAATATTTGCTTATATGGATCTTGATCTTTCCACGGATATAGAAATAATACCTAGGTTCTTAGATGAGATTGATAATGGGTATGATTTTGTAATAGGATCTAGGCTTATTAAAGGTTCGAAAGTTATAGGAAGAAGTTTAAAGCGAGAAATAATATCTAGGAGTTATAGTAAAATTTTTAGATTTTTTTTATCAGTAAATTTTTATGATGCTCAATGTGGATTTAAATTTGCAAAAAAAGAGGCAGTATTGAAAATTTTAGATAATTGCAAAGATGAGGGCTGGTTTTTTGATACTGAAATACTTTACAAAGCTGAGAAAAATAATTTATCTATATGCGAACTCCCTGTAACATGGATAGATGATCCTGATTCTAAAGTTAATATAGTTTCTACGATTATTAAAGATTTAATTGGTTTAGTAAGGTTGAGATTAGAAAAGAATGGCTGAAAAATTTGACATAATTCAGAAGGTACTTCTTGGTGATACCTCGGAGGCTAGCCTTTATAGGACTTCACAAATTTTAAGAACCCAAGGTATAAACCCTAAGGTCACAGTAGAGTTTATTTCTAGAGAAGAAGGTGTGTTTTGCGGGATTGGAGAAGTATCTCAACTACTTTCTAGGAACCTGCCTGAAGCATTTAGAGATGATGTTTGGGCACTTAATGATGGGGATATGTTTAAAAAAAATGAGGTATTGTTAAGAATAAGTTGTACATATGCAATTATTTCTCAGTTCATTACAGCTATAAATGGTTTTATATCTGCTTCTTCAGGATGGGCCACTGCATCTAAAGAATGTGTTGATGCATCTGAAGGTATACCTATAGTCAATTTTGGTGCATCCCAGGTTCATCCTAATGCAGTAGGTGCTATGGACTACTCTTCAATTCAGGGAGGCGCAAAAGGTTGCTCTTCTTTGATAGGAGGCACTCTAGCGGATCTTACTCCTGTAGGTAGCATGGATGAAAGTTTAGTTTTATTATCCGGAGATGTTGTCGAAGCAGCCGATTTGTTGGTTACTAATTTAGATCCAGAATTACCTAAGGTAGTAAGTATAGGCATAATTGGAGATGAAGCTGAAGAAGCCAAAAAAATAGTTGAAAATTTTCCTTCAATAAGAGGATTAAAAATAGAAACTCCCCATGAAAGGGGAGGCGCGAATGGACTCATAATAAAAGAAGTTAGAGAAAGATTGGATCAATTAGGTTTCTCTAATACTCAACTTTCAATTTCAGGGGATTTAGACCCTAAATCAATATCACGGATAGTAGAAATAGAAAAAGAATGGCAAAGTGATATTTCTAAAATAATGACTCCAGAATCTGAAGATAACCAAGTATCTTCAAATCTAAATCGAAGGATTGTTCAGGTTATTGGAATAGAAAGGTACATTGCTTCCCACAAACCAATCAATGTTGCTTCTCATATAAAAACTATTGATGGTAATCCCGTTGCAAAAAGAGGGCAGATTCCTGGATTGACTCCTACATCAAGGCTATCAAAAGTTATTTTTGAGTAAGTTTTTTTATTGTAATTCTTGATCTTGATGCAACTAACTTAATTGGCCCAGGTAAATCAAGGCTATAATTATTGTTCCCAGAGTATGATTTTTCGATTATATAATTTAAATGTTTATTCTCTAGAAAAGTATCATCAGACAATTTTTCAGAATTAATTTTGAGGATAAGTTTTTTATCAAATTCTGGCAGTTCATTAAATAATGTTCTTGAGAATGAAATTTCATTTTTTTCATTACTTGGTTCTAATCTTTCAAATTCAGAAATAATCCTTCCTTTTTCACTGTCATTTATTTGATTTATTATTTTTGTAATTCTATTTATTGAATCTAAGAAATTTGGATTCATTTTTTCAAATTCTGGAATTATATTATTCCTCACTCTATTTCTAGAATAGATATTTGAATTATTAGTATGATCATAGTTTGGGTAAACATCATTTTTATAACAAAATTTTATCAGTATATGCTTCGGAATCTGGATTAATGGCCTAAAAATCTTTAATCCATTTAATTCTACAAATTCTTTTATGCCTTCCATTCCTTGCAAACCTGATCCTCTAGCAATTTTCATTAAAAAAGTCTCCACATGGTCATTAAGATGGTGGGCTGTGAAAATTCCATTCGAATTAGTATTAACTGCTATCTTAAAAAATTCTTTATATCTAGATTCTCTAAAATAATTTTCAATATTTGTAGATTTTAATTTTTCTTTTGAATAAGGCCTTGCAATTGTGGTCAAAGGGATATCTATTTCATTACAAAGATTTTTTATAAATAACTCATCTCTATCTGACTTTTCTTCCCTTAATTTATGATTTATATGTACAGCTTCTATATCAAGATTAGTTTTTTTTGAAATTGATTTTAATATTAATAATAATGCTGTTGAATCATATCCTCCTGATACCGCCACTAGCATCTTCTTGTCGAAAACTTTAAAATCATTTAATTTTTGTTCAACAAAATCAACTATATCTGATTTATGAGAGAAATTATCTTGCATTATTATTTAATTATCTGGCCTTTTTCTAACTCTAACTTTAGAAATCCGCGATCCCTGTTTTTCTGAAATAGTTATTCTTAAATTATCATAACTAGTTTTATCTCCGATTTCTGGTATTTTTTGGTAGTTTTCTATAACGAATCCGGCTATGGTCTCATAATCCCCTTCGGGTATATTTAAGGATAATTGGTCGTTGGCTTCATCAATCGTCATTGCTCCATCTATTTCGTATGTATTAGCCCCTAACGTTATAAATTTTTCTTTTGGCCTTATCCCTTCTTCTCCAGTTGATCCCACAATTTGTTCTATTAAAGTTGTTAAAGTTATTAACCCAGAAATTCCTCCAAATTCATCCACAATTAGACTTATTTTATTTCCGGTTTTCCTCATTAATGTAAATAAATCATCAAGCCGCTTAGATTCTGGTACGAATAATGGAGTTCTCATTATTGAATTAACTATCTCTCTTTCATTCATTTTTTCTGATGCAAGAGACGTCATTACATCCTTAGTGGATAATATTCCAATCACATCGTCATAATCATCATCATATATAGGAAATCTTGAGTGGGGATGATCTTTATATTTATTAAGAAAATCTTTGAAGGAAGTCTCATAATGTATCCATTGGATATCATTTCTTGGAGTCATAATTTCTTTTGCTTCTGTTTCTCCAAATCTAAAAACATTTTCTAGCATTTCTCCTTGGTCTAGTTTTACTGTTCCTTCTTCCTCTCCTACATCTATAAGCATTCTAAGTTCGCCTGATGTTACTAATGGATCTGATTGATCATCCTTAGATTTAAAAAGTGCATTTAGTGATTTTGGGATTAAAGCAAATATGAATACTAAAGGACGAGTAATTTTCATCAAAGAATTGACCATATCAGATGTCACTAGTGCCCATTTCTCTGGCTTAATTGTGGATAAAGCCTTCGGGGTTAATTCTCCTATCACTACAATTACAATAGTTGTGACTATTGATGCAATAATTACAGCAGTAACAGAATTTTCTCCTATTAATTTAATCGTAAGGCTTGTTCCGACAGTCGCTACAGTAATATTTAATAGATTCCCAATAAATAAAATTGTTGCAAAAAAATCTTCAAAGTTTTCTTGTATTTTTAGTATTACTTTAGCTCTTCTGCTGCCTTCTTGAGATAAATGCTTTATCCTAATTTTATTTACAGCAATTATGCTAGCTTCAGACGCACTAATTAATGCGCTTAAAAGCAATAAGATTAAAATTATTATTATCGAATTATACAAATTAATATTTTAGATTAGAGGTGATTGTATGATGAAGATCAATTAAAGTAAATCAATTTTCTATAAGAGATTTTCTAATTTTTTCATCAATTTCATCAGTTAAAGTTTTTTCCTCTTTTAGGAATTTGCGGGCGCTTTCTCTGCCTTGCCCAAGCCTTTCATCTCCGTAAGAAAAAAAAGATCCACTTTTTGTTATTATTTCTTGTTCAACTCCCAAATCAATAATTGAACTTTCCCTGCTTATTCCTTCAGAGAATATGATATCCATTTCTGCTTTTTTAAAAGGAGGTGCCATCTTATTTTTTACAATTCTTGCCCTTACTTTGTTTCCGACTATATCAGTCCCATTTTTTATTGGTTCTACTCTTCTAAGATCTATTCTTACTGAACTATAAAATTTTAAGGCTCTTCCCCCTGGAGTTGTTTCGGGGTTTCCGAATACTACTCCCACCTTTTCTCTTAATTGATTTATAAAAATCGCTGTACTGTTAGTTTTTCTTATGGTTCCAGTAAGTTTTCTTAGTGCTTGTGACATCAATCTTGCTTGCAATCCTATCTGTAACTCTCCCATTTGACCTTCTATTTCAGCTGTTGGAACTAATGCAGCCACGCTATCTACAACAACCAAATCTACATTTCCACTCTTAACAAGATATTCAGTTATTTCTAATGCTTGCTCTGCCGAATCTGGCTGTGATACCAATAATTTATCTAAATCTATACCTATTTTTTGCGAGTATGATGGATCTATTGCATGTTCTACGTCTATATATGCTGCAGTTCCACCCAATTTTTGAGTCTGAGCAACTGCTGATAAAGCTAAAGTTGTTTTTCCTGCTGATTCAGCTCCAAATATTTCGATTATTCTACCTCTAGGCAATCCACCTATACCTAGGGCAAGATCTAAAACTATCGAGCCGGTAGGTATTACGCCTTCTTCATAACTAGACCCTGAATCATTCATTAACATGATTGATCCTTTGCCAAATGTTTTTTCAAGCCCAGCCAGAGTTTCTTCTATAGATGATTTAGAGTTTTTTGTTTCTTTTTTTGACATATATATTTCTTATTTAAATTTATTTCTTATTTAAATTTAGAATACTACAAGTATTAGGATTTTTTTATGCCCTAATGACACTAATTTCGCAAAGGTCTTGAACCTAAGTTAATATCTATACTTACGTTTTCATTATCCCTAATCACAGTCAATTTAATTTCTTCTCCGGGATTAGAATTTTCAGTAAGGAAATTTACCAATCCGCTAAAGGTATAAACTTTAGATGTACTTAATTCATTTGAAATGCTTGTTATAATGTCCCCTTCTTTTAGCCCTGAATTAATTGCGGGTCCATTTTTTACCACATCTGTTACATATATCCCTTGTATTTCAAATGGTATATTCAATTCCTTTTTTAATTCTATAATTAGGTCTGTCCCACTAATTCCCAAATAGGGATGTTCATAGTATTTTTTAGAAATTAATGAAGGGATTACCTTTTTGGCAGTATTTATTGGTATTGCAAATCCTATTCCAGAACTACTTCCACTTCTACTGACTATTTGTGCATTTACTCCTACAACTTCACCTTCTTGATTAAATAAAGGCCCGCCTGAATTACCTGGATTTATAGATGCATCATGCTGTATTACTGAACCTATCTGAAAATTAGTTTCTAGGTCCGATCTTGCCCTGCCGATAGCACTAATTATTCCTTTAGTGAGTGTAAAGTTTTCACCATAAGGATTACCTATTGCTAGGGCAGTTTGCCCAACCTCTACTAACGCGCTATTTCCAATTTTTAATGGGTTGATATTGTAATTTTTGGGGTAATCAACTTCTAAAATAGCCAGATCAGAATATATATCATGAGCAATTAATTTTGCTCCCATTTCGTCCCCATTAGAAAAACTAACTATAATATCTCCTAGTATATTTCCAGATTCTCTAACGACATGTGAATTTGTAGCAATTCTTCCTGCCTTATCCCAAACAAATCCTGACCCTGTACTTGGCCCCATTGGAGTTTTTGCTCTAATGGCTACTACTCCCGAAACTGCATTTTCATAAAAATCAGTTAATAAATAATCACTATATGTAGCATCCTGACTTATAGCACTCTCAGTGATATTAGAATCATTAGAGCATGAGGCAATTAAAATAAATATAATTAAGTTGATTATTATTTTCTTCATTTTTTATTATTTTTAAATACTGGAATAGGTTTCATCTTGTGAATATTAGGCTTTCTAATTTCGTTATATTTTTCTATATTTTTACTTTTTGAGTTTTTCATTGCATCTTCAAGTTCTTGATAAGTTAGTCCTTTTAATTGATCATAATCTGTCCTGCCATCTTCCCATAGGCCATCGGTGGGCGGAGCATCAATTATTTCTTGTAATATTCCTAGTTTTTTTCCTATTTCCCATACTTCGGTTTTCATGAGATCTGCTATAGGAGATATATCTACCCCTCCATCACCATATTTTGTAAAGAATCCAACCCCAAAATCTTCTACTTTGTTTCCTGTACCAACTACCAACCCAGATTTAGATCCAGAAATTTGATGTAATGCCACCATTCTCAGCCTAGATTTAGAATTAGCAAATGAATGCTCAGAATCATATTCTTTAGTCATAAGGTTATTGAATGTTCTATAAACTTCACTTAGGTCAATTATTTTGTGATTTACATTTGAAAATTTACTAGTTAGCCAATTACCATGAGCTAAACTTAAATCATGTTGGGATGAAATTTGATCAATTGGCATTGAAATAGCATAGACTTTTATTCCAGTCTTAGCACAAAGAGTGCTGACTACTGAACTATCTATACCCCCGGATATTCCAACTACAAGAGAGGCTCTATTATTTTCAATTGCATATTTTTTAATCCAATTTGTAATTTTGATTATAGTCATTTAATTAACCTGTAAAGTTCTTGAAAAACCTCTCACTCTAGGTAGTTTAGTTGACCCCATTAACCATTGATCAATATTTCTAGCACATTCTCTTCCACTAGCGATTGCTCTAACAACTAAAGATTGTCCGTGATGCATATCGCCGCAAGCAAAATATTTACTTTTTGATGTCATCATATTTTTATCAGTTCTTACATTCCCTAAATTATCGAGTTCTACTCCTAAAGATTGGATAAGACCTTTTTTTTGAGGATGCAAGAAACCCATAGCCAACAGAACTAGATCTGCCTTGACTGTGAATTCACTATTTGGAATCTCTTTAATTTCTGTTCTACCTTCAGAATTCTTTATAAATTCCACTTTTACCGCATGAAGAGTTGTTACTTTTCCATTTTCTCCAGATAATTTTTTTGTTAATACAGAATAATCTCTTTCTCCCCCCTCTTCATGCGCTGAAGAAGTTCTCATAATTAAAGGCCATTCAGGCCAAGGATTGTAAATTGATCTTGTCTCAGGCGGAGCGCTCATCAGTTCAAGTTGTGTAACAGAACTTGCCCCTTGTCTATGTGAAGTTCCTAAGCAATCTGCTCCTGTATCCCCTCCTCCAAGAATTACAACATGTTTATTTAGGGCATGTATTTTATCTTTATTGTTGACTCCTTTATGATAATTATTCTGTTGGGTTAAATATTCCATAGCAAAATGTATTCCCTTTAGATCTCTACCCTCAACTTCTAGATTTCTAGGAATTGTTGATCCGCCTGCTAAGCAAATAGCATGAAAGTTATTATTTAATTCATCTATTGAATAATTTTCTCCTACATTTACATTAGTTTTAAAATCTATTCCTTCCTTCTCCATTAAATCTATTCTTCTTTTTACAACCCATTTTTCTAATTTGAATTCAGGGATTCCTAATGAAAGCAAACCCCCTATAACATTGTCTCTTTCAAAAACTGTAACTTTATGGCCAGCTCTATTTAATTGTTGAGCTGCAGCTAATCCAGCAGGTCCAGATCCAATTACAGCAATTTTTTTATTTGTTCTGGTGTCAGGAGGTGTAGGTTTTATCCAGCCTTCTGAAAAAGCCTTTTCCACTATAGTTTTTTCAATGAACTCAATTGCCACAGGCTCTGAATTTATATTTAGTGTGCATGAGGCTTCACAAGGAGCTGGGCATATTCTTCCAGTAAATTCTGGAAAATTATTAGTTGCATGCAGTTGAGATATAGCTTTTTTCCAATCTCCTTTTGAAACTAAATTATTCCAATCAGGGATTAAATTACCTAGAGGACATCCATTATTACAAAAGGGTACCCCGCAATCCATACATCTAGAAGCTTGCTGCTTTACTTCTTTTTCAGTCCATGGAAAGTAAATCTCTTTCCAGTCCTTTACTCTTTCTTTAACTTCTCTTCTTTTAAAGTTTTTTCTTTTGAATTCTTTGAATCCTGTAATTTTCGCCATATTAATTTATATATACTTCGTGTTTTCTATTTAATTTAAGTAAAGCTTTTTCATAATCTCTTGGGACAACTTTTTTGAATTTTAAAACATAGTTTTCCCAATCGGATAACATTTTCTTTGCTAAAGAACTATCAGTTTCTTTAGAATGCTTCTTGACGATTTTCATCAATATTTTATCATCTTCTGAGCCTGGAGATATTTGCTTTAAGTCACATAGTTCAGAGTTAAATTTGTCCTTAAATTTATTCTCTTTGTCGAATACATAAGCTATTCCACCGCTCATTCCAGCCCCAAAATTTCTTCCTGTTTCTCCAAGTATTACCGCTGTTCCGCCTGTCATATATTCGCAGCCATGATCTCCTATTCCTTCAACCACTGCTAGGGCAGAACTGTTTCTAACACAGAATCTTTCTCCTGCTAAACCACCTATGTATGCTTGTCCTCCAGTAGCACCATATAAAGCTACATTTCCAATAATAATATTTTTTTCGGCTTCGAAAGTTGATTTTTTACTAGGAAAAATAGTTAATTTACCTCCTGATAACCCTTTGCCAAAATAGTCATTAGCGTCACCTTCTAATGTGAAATTAAGTCCCTTACAAGCAAAAGCACCAAAACTTTGTCCAGCACTACCCAAGAAATTTACATTAATTGTACCTTCAGGTAATCCTGTCTCTCCATGAATTTTTGTAATTTCAGAACTTAAGATAGACCCAACTGTTCTATTATAATTATTAATTTTTTCATTAATAAATATTTTTTTATTATTACTTATAGCACCTTCTACTTTTTCTAATATTTTGAAATCTAAAGCTTTATCAAGCTTGTGGTCTTGTTCTTGGGAGGCAAAAGAATTATCACCATCTAATACTGATGGTTTTGCTAAAAGTACATCTAGATCTAGTTTGGCATCTGGCATATTATTTGCCCGCATTGAACTCTTTAATTTGTCAGTTCTTCCAACCATTTCATCTACTGTCTTAAAACCAAGCATCGCCATATAGTTTCTTAATGACTCAGCAAGAAATATGAAATAATTGACTACTGCTTCAGGGGTTCCTTGGAATAATTTTGTTAATTCTGGATCTTGAGTTGCAACCCCTACTGAACATGTATTTAAGTGGCATTTTCTAAGCATAATGCACCCCATAACAATTAATCCTGCAGTTGCAATCCCCCATTCTTCAGCACCCAATAAGGTAGCTATAGCAACATCTCTACCAGTTTTCATTTGGCCGTCGGTCTGAACGACTATTCTGCCTCTCAATCCGTTTGATACAAGTACTTGATTTGTTTCAGCTAATCCCAACTCCCATGGAAGACCTGCATGTCTTATAGACCCAAGAGGGGCCGCACCTGTTCCACCACTCATTCCAGAAATTAGAACAACATCTCCTTTGGCTTTTGCTACACCCGCGGCAATAATCCCTACTCCAGCCTCAGAAACTAATTTTACATGTATTCTTGCGTGCCTATTTATATTTTTTAAGTCGTGGATAAGTTGTGCTAGATCCTCAATTGAATAAATATCATGATGTGGAGGAGGAGAAATTAATTCAACGCCGGGAGTCGTTTTTCTTATAGATCCAATATATTCTGAAATTTTGCTCCCTGGAATTTGCCCACCTTCCCCAGGCTTGGCACCTTGAGCCATTTTTATTTGCAAGTCTGTAGAATTCACAAGGTAGTTAGCGGTTACCCCAAATCTTCCAGAGGCTACTTGCTTTGTCCTGCTATTCTTCTCAGAATTAAATCTCTTTGAATCTTCTCCTCCTTCCCCAGTGTTGCTTCTTGCCCCAATTCTATTCATGGCTACTGCAAGAGTTTCATGAGCTTCCTTACTTATAGATCCTAGTGATATGGCCCCTGTAGCAAACCTTTTCACAATATTCAGAGCTGACTCTACCTCTTCAACAGGAATGGAATCTTTTTCTGAATAATTAAAGTCTAATAATCCTCTTAAAGTGTAGGCTTCCTCTGTTTCATTGTCAGCGATTTTTTCGAATTCATTGAATTTCTCTTGATTATTTGTTGCTGTAGAGTGCTGCAATAGAGAAATAGTAGTTGGGTTCCACATATGAGATTCTCCTGTGCCTCTCCAAAGATATAAACCACCAAGATCAAGTTCTAATTCTTCAGGAATTCTTGATTCTTTAAATGCGCCTATATAATTTTGAATCATGTCCTTTTTTATTCTCTCTTCATCTACTCCACCAAGTTTATTAGGTGTCCAAGTAAAATAATTTTCAACGAATTTTTTTGACAACCCAAGAGACTCAAAAATTTGCGCTCCTTGATATCCTTGCAGGGTAGATATACCCATTTTAGACATAACTTTTAGAAGTCCATACTCAGAAGATTTTAGATATTTATTTACAGCTTCCTCATTATTTTCAGAATTATTTAATACTGTTTCTATAGCAAGATAAGGATTTATAGCTGATGCCCCATATCCAAATAAAGTAGAAAAATGATGAACTTCGCGTGGCTCACCTGACTCTACAATTAAGTCCGCTGAAGATCTTAATCCGGCTCTTATTAAATAATGATGAACTGAAGATAATGCTAGTAGGCTTGGAATTGGAATGTATCCTTTCTTAAGCCCCCTGTCAGATAGTATTAAAATATTGTGCCCATCACCTATTGCCTCCTCGCATTTAATTCTTAACTCTTCAATAGATTTTATTAAGTCAAAATTATTTTTCTTATCTAGTTTTATTAATGTTGATATTATTTTGACGCTAATACTTTTATGTTTTATTTTTTTTATAGCTGCCATTTTCTCGTTACTTAGGAGAGGATTATCAATAAATAAAATTGAACCTTGTTTTTCTGATTCTTCTAGTAGGTTGAATCTTTTTCCGGCAGGCACTGAAATCTGGGTTACGAGTTTTTCTCTAATGGCATCTAAGGGTGGATTAGAAACTTGGGCAAACATTTGTTTAAAATATGAGAATACATTCTGAGGCCTTTTTGAAAGAATTGGTATTGGAGTATCACTTCCCATTGAGCCTACAGGATCCTTTGAGGACTTTGACATTGGGTCAATCAATACATTTAAATCTTCTTGGGTATACCCGAAAGTTTGTTGATATTTTATTATTGGCATATCAAGTTTTTCAGATTTCTGATCTAACAAATTTTTAGTATCAATACTGTTGTTATCAATCCATCTAGTGTATGGATTTAAATTTGATAAGGAATTTTTTATTTCTTCGTCTCCAATGATTTTGCCTTGCTCAAAATCAATTAAGAACATTCTTCCAGGCCTTAATCTTTCTCTGTATTCAATATCACTTTCATTAATATCAATAAGTCCAGTTTCAGATCCCATTATTAACGTTCCATCTTTAGTAACTGTATATCTAAATGGCCTTAATCCATTTCTATCAAGTACCGCACCTACTTTTTTACCATCGGTGCAAACTATTAAAGCTGGGCCATCCCAAGGTTCCATTAAAATACTGTGAAATTTATAGAAATCTTTTAGATCTTTACTCATTGATTCATGACCATCCCAAGATTCAGGAATCATCATTGCCATTGCATGTTCTAGATTCCTTCCTCCTAGAGTCAATAATTCCAAAACATTATCAAATGATGCTGTGTCACTATCGTTCGGTTTGCAAATAGGAAATAAATCATCAGTACTATCACCGAATAATTCACTTGAAATTAGAGGCTGCCTTGCTGTCATCCAATTTCTATTTCCTTTTACAGTATTGATTTCGCCATTATGCGCTATAAATCTATATGGATGAGCTAATTTCCAGTCTCCTAATGTATTAGTACTAAATCTCGAGTGAACTAAACCAAAGCTACTTTCCATCTTTTCGTTTTGAAGATCTAAATAAAACTCTGGCACTTGGTCAGATGTTAATAAACCTTTATAGATAATTTTGTGAGCTGAAAGGCTACATGCATAAATTTTTTCAATTTCATCATTGTCAAATTCTTCATTGGCTATAGATTCAAATTTTTTCCTTATGATAAATAACTTTTGCTCAAAGTTATCTATATTTTTATTATTCTTTAGGCCTATAAAAACTTGGATAATATTAGGCATTACCTCTTTTGAAAGTTTTCCAATTTTTTTTGTATCTACTGGAACATCTCTCCAGCCAATAACTTGCAATCCTTGGCTTAGTGAGCATCTTTCAATAATTTTTTTGACATTTTCTGTCGATTTTTTATTACTTCCTGCAAAAATAATTCCAGTCCCATATTTATCTTTTTCAATATTAAATCCGAGATTAGAAGTTGCTTCTAAAAGAAAATCATGGGGGATTTGTATTAATATTCCTGCCCCATCTCCAGTGTCAGGATCCGCTCCAGATGCCCCTCTATGTTCAAGATTGCGCAATGCTGTCAAACTTTTCTTTATTATTTCATGGCTCTTTACACCTTTTATATTGGCTACTAGACCCACTCCACATGCATCACGCTCAAAATTAGGATCATACGACCCCATATTTTTTAGCATTTTAAAATTTTCTTTTATTTTTTTACTGTTCATATTTTTCATAATTAATAATCAAAAAAAATTAAAGGAATGATAAATTATACTACGAATATCTGTATAAACCTATAAGTTTAACCAGTTTTTTAATTCAAAATCTGATACTGTTTTTAGATATTCTCCCCACTCTCTCTTTTTTCCTTTTAGAAATACTAAATAAGCTTCTTCGCCTAAAGCATCTTTAAGGATTGAGCCGTTTTCAGCATTTTGAATAGAAGTGCCCAGATCATGGGCTAACTTCTTTGTGCCTTCAAGTTTAGTCAAATCCTCTTGGGACAGTTTTGAAAAAGATTCTTCCATTGCAGGCTCGAGTTTATATCTATTTTGCATACCCTTGAGTCCGGCAGTAATTATTGCAGCAAAACTTAAATATGGATTGCATGCTGGATCAGGTAATCTGAACTCAATTCTGGAAGAAATATCACCCATTTTTCTTATTTCAGGGATTGTAATTAAATTTCCATAGTCTGGATTCTTTGACCAGTAGCGGTAAGAAGGGGCTTCGTTTAAAGATGCTATTCTTTTGTAAGAATTTACCCATTGGTTTGTTGCCAACATAAATTCATTAACATGTTTCAATAATCCAGCAGTAAAACTTTCGCCTTGTTTTGATACACCTGACTTTGATTTTTTTTCATGAGCAAATAAGTTCTTTTCTCCTTCAAATAATGATATGTGCAGATGCATTCCATTTCCTTCATACTCTTCAAATGGTTTAGGCATAAATGTAGCAAAAACATTTTCATTATTCGCTACTTCTTTAACTAGTAATTTAAAAGTTTGTATGTTGTCTGCCATAGTCAGTGAATCGTTATATCTCAAACTAATTTCTTGTTGGCCAGGTGATACTTCATGATGAAATTTTTGGATCGGGATACCTATCTTCTCAAGTCCAAGTACTGTCTTTCTTCTTAAGTCGGATCCTAAGTCACTGTGGATACCAACTTGATCAAAATACGTCTTTTCATCTATTGGCTTCATACTTTCTGAATTCTCAAGGTAAAAATATTCTATTTCAGGGGCTACATAGAAGTTTAAACCTTTTTCTTTAAGTTCATTTAACTTTTTTTTCAAGATGAATCTGCTATCTAAAGCAGATGGAGTACCATCTTTGTTGATAATTTCGCAAGTAATCTTTGCTACTGAATTTTCTTCAGGTCTCCAAGGTAGTATTTCAAAAGTTGTAGGATCAGGCATCGCTATCATTTCACTCTCTTGAAATCTCTCTGAACCAAATATTGATGCTCCATCAAAACTAGCCCCTTCATTAAGAACTTTTTCTAGTTCATCAATTGTTATGCCAAATCCTTTTACACTTCCAAAAATGTCAGTGAACCAAAGCCTAACGAATTTAACATTATTTTCAGTAGCCTTAGTTAATACGTAACTTATTTGGTTTTCTTTATTTTTTTTAGTAGTCATATCACATTACTTTATATATTTTTTGCTTTGACAGATTTGAACCTATACCCCACATTCCAAACTGTTTCAATGAAATTATACCTAATATCATTTATTTTGCTTCTTAACCTTCTTACATGTACGTCAACTGTTCGAGTTCCTCCGTAATAGTCATATTCCCAAACACTATGAAGAAGTGATTCCCTTGAAAATACTCGCCCTGGTTTTGCGGCTAAATATCTTAAAAGTTCATATTCTTTAAAAGTTAGATCAACCTTTTCGCCATCTAAGGTTACTTCGTAACTTTCTTGATCTATTATTAGTGGGCCTGAGATTATCAATTGTTTGTTTTCATTGCCTGATTTACCAGTAATATTTATTAATCTTAGAAATATCTCGTTCACATCGTGAGGAGGTAAACAAAAATCAAAAAATGGTCTTGAGAAATTAGTTATTAAAAGATCCATGTCATTCAGTGGCATTAGTGCAATAACCTTTTTTTCTAATTTTTCGGCTTTTTTTAGATTTTCTTTGAAAAGATCAAGGTTTAGGTCTTCGCCAGATATAATAAAAGATTCATTATATTTACCTTCTTCAGGCTCCAACTCATCAATATTATTTTTGACAACCATAGTAAATTCAGAAGTTTTAAGCTTTAAAGATAGTTCTTCCTCTTTAATTTTACTTAAACCAATAACAGTTACTATTCTTTTTTCTGGCGACATCTTTTTTTTGTACTTAAAATTCTTAATTTCTAACTATAAGGATATTATAGTAAGTTAAGTTCAAGGTTTTTGCTATAGCGCTATAATTCTGAAATCCCTATTTTCTTATCGATAAAATCAAAAAAAAACATAAAAAAGTCGTTGACGATAACTCCATTCAAATATATACTCGCTCATTGCGGTTGAATTTTAGTTTGAAATTCTTATAGATTTTGAACTTGACGCTAAGTATAAAAAGAGAAATATAAAATGCCTACGATAAATCAGTTAGTTAGAAAGCCTAGAAGGACTCCTTCAAAGAAGTCCAATACTCCTGCGTTAGGATTCAACTATAATTCATTGGAAAATAGGCTGAATACCAAGACTAATAGTCCCCAGAAAAGAGGGGTATGTCTTCAAGTAAGAACGGTTACTCCAAAGAAGCCAAATTCAGCCCTAAGAAAAGTTGCAAGAGTTAGATTAACTAATGGGATGGAAGTCACTGCTTATATACCAGGAGAAGGTCATAATCTTCAAGAGCATTCAGTCGTACTGTTAAGAGGAGGCAGAGTCCCTGATCTTCCAGGAGTTAGATATCATATTGTCAGAGGATCTTTAGATACTGAAGGCGTCCAAAATAGGTCACAAGGTCGAAGTAAGTATGGAACCGCCAAACCCTCTGGTAAATAGATAAATGAAGGGTGCGCTAAGATAAAATGTCCAGAAGAAGAAGAGCAGAAAAAAGAATAGTCGCACCTGATCCAAAATTTAATAGCACTGATTTAGTAAGGTTCACCAATAAACTTATGGAAGGTGGAAATAAGTCTGTTGTACAGAAGATTGTTTATCAAGTTCTAGAAGAATTAGAGCAAAAAACAAATAAGCCAGGCAAAGAAGTATTTGATCAGGCCATTAAGAACGCAATGCCAACTGTTGAAGTTAAGCCAAGACGGGTTGGAGGGGCAACTTATCAAGTTCCGGTTGAAGTTAAGCCTGCAAGAAGATTATCTTTGGCTATCAGATGGTTAGTTGATGCTGCAAGATCTAGGTCTGGGATGTCTATTTCAAGGAAATTATTTCAGGAGTTACTAGATGCATCAAATGGTGAAGGTATAGCAGTAAAAAAGAAAGAAGATACTCATAGAATGGCAGAAGCAAACAGAGCTTTTGCTCATTACAGGTGGTAGATATATGTCAGATCAACAAAAACTAAGAAATATTGGATTTATCGCTCATATTGATGCGGGTAAAACTACCGTGACTGAGAGAGTACTTTTCTTCACTGGAGCTACATATAAAATCGGATCAATAGATGATGGGACTGCAGTTATGGATTTCATGGAATTGGAGAAGGAAAGAGGAATAACTATTGGTTCAGCCGCTACAAATGCATCTTGGAAAGATTATGATGTTAATATTATTGATACTCCTGGTCACGTTGACTTTACTGCAGAAGTTGAAAGAAGTTTAAGAGTTTTGGATGGTGCTGTTGTAGTTTTTGAGTCTGTATCAGGTGTTCAGCCACAGTCTGAAACTGTTTGGAGGCAAGCAGATAAACATAAAGTTCCTAGAATGTGTTTTATCAACAAGATGGACAGGCTTGGAGCAGATTTCGATTTTGCTGTGGGAACTATTGAAGATAAATTGAACGCAAATCCTGTCCCTATGCAGATTCCAATAGGAGCAGAAGTTGAATATAAAGGGTTGATTGATCTAGTAGAGATGAAAGCATACGTGTATGACGAAGGAAATAATCCTACTGAACCAAAAGAGATAGAAATACCTGAAGACATGCTTTCTAAGGCAAATGATGCTAGGGCTAATATGGTTGAGAAGATAGCCGAAACAGATGACGTACTTATGGAAAAATTTCTAGAAGACCAAGAGATAAATATTGATGAATTAAAAGCGGCTACTAGAAAAGCCACCTTGGATCTGAAGATTTTTCCAGTTTTTTGTGGGTCAGCCTTAAAACATAAAGGAGTGCATCACTTACTTGATGCAATATGTGATTATTTACCTTCTCCAGACGATCTTCCGCCTGTTGAGGGTACTGATATATCTGGCGAACAAGTTTTACAACGAAAATTAGATTCCTCGGAACCTTTCAGTGGCTTGGTGTTTAAAGTTGTTTCAGATGAGCATGTTGGAAGGTTATGTTATATGAGAATTTATTCAGGGAAGGTTTCTGCTGGAGATAAGGTTTTTAATACTACAATTAATAAGCAGCAGAGAATTGGAAGATTGCTTAAAATGCATGCCGAGGAAAGAGAAGAAATTCAAGTAGCTCAGGCTGGTGATATTGTAGCTGTGGTAGGATTAAAAGAAATTTCAACTGCCCATACTCTAAGCGATCTAAATGAGAGAATTCTTCTTGAAAGTATGACATTTCCTGACCCAGTTTTATCGGTCGCAATTGAGGCAAAAAGTAAAGCCGATCAAGATAAAATGGATATCGCAGTTACTAAATTAGTTGACGAAGATCCAACATTGAAATTTAACACTGACCAAGAGAGCGGGCAAATGGTTTTGGCAGGAATGGGAGAACTTCATCTAGATGTAATCATAGAAAGAATTAAAAGAGAATTCAAGGTTGAAGCAAATGTTGGCGCACCAAAAGTTGCATATAGAGAAACTATCAAGAAGACTGCCTCAGCTCAAGGAAAATTTATAAGACAATCTGGTGGTAGAGGTCAATTTGGTGATGTGACTTTAAGAATAGAGCCTTTGGAGGCTGGGTCTGGATTATTATTTGAGTCTGAAATTACTGGAGCAACACTCCCTACAGAGTACTTTAAGCCAGTAGAGCAGGGCTTTAAAGAGGCTGCACAGTCTGGAGTAGTAGCAGGTCATCCAGTTGTAGACATAAAAGCTATCTTGATTGATGGCTCTCACCATGAGGTTGATTCTTCTGAAGTAGCATTTAAAATAGCAGCTTCTATGGCATTTAAAGATGCCTGCCAAAAAGCGAGCCCATTTATATTAGAGCCGGTTATGTCAATGGAAGTTGTAACTCCCGAGGAATTCCTTGGTGATGTTTTAGGGGACTTGCAAAGCAGAAGAGCGCAAGTTCAGTCAATGGATGCACAGTCAGGCTTACAAATAATTAAAGCATTTGTTCCATTAGCTGAAACTTTTCAATATGCTACTATTTTACGTTCAAATACAACTGGTCGAGCAAGTTTCTCTCAAGAGTTAGATCATTATGCGCCTGCGCCCATGATAAAGAAGGAAGTATAATGCCAAACCAAGCAATTAGAATCACTTTAAAAGCATACGATCATAGAGTTTTGGATCTTTCAGCACAACAGATACTTGAGGCTGCTGAAAGAACTGGCGCAGCTGTTGCAGGTCCTATACCTATGCCAACAAGTATAAGGCGGTTTTGTGTACTTAGATCACCTCATGTGAATAAAAAATCTAGAGAGCACTTTGAATTGCGGATTCATAAGAGAATTATAGATATTGTTGATCCTGGAGCAAAAACTATTGATTCATTAACAACATTAAACGTTCCTGCAGGAGTAGATATTAGGATGGTACTGGATTAGAAATGATAAACGGATTAATTGGTAGAAAATTAAAAATGACAACATCTTTTGATTCTGAGAAAGGTATTGCGGTGCCTGTAACTATTGTTAGGGTGGGGCCTTGTAAAGTAACTCAAGTAAAAACTGCAGGAAAAGACGGATATGAATCTGCTCAAGTTGGGTTTGAGGAAACAAAAAGACTAAACAAACCTTTAGTTGGTCATCAGAAAAGAAGTGAATCTAATTTTAAATACTTAAAAGAATTTGCAGTAAATGATATCGATTCTATAGAGGTTGGACAATCACTAGATTGTGGTATTTTTGAAGTCGGTGATCATGTGTCTGTAACTGGGATCTCAAAAGGTAAAGGGTTTGCTGGGACAGTAAAAAGGCATAATTTTAGTGGAGGGCCTAAAACTCATGGTCAGTCCGATCGTCATCGTGCTCCTGGCTCAATAGGTGCAGGAAGTTCCCCGGGAAGAGTATGGAAGGGCACAAAGATGTCTGGCCATATGGGGTCAAAAAGGATTACCCAAAAAGGATTGCGAGTAATAAAAGTTGATATTAAAAAAAATATATTAGAAATTAAAGGATCAATACCAGGATCTGTTTCTACCACTTTAATGATTGAGAAAGAATAAAGACATATGAAAGTAGATGTAAAAAATATAAAAGGTGAAGTTATTGATAACTTTTCAGCATCTGATTTTGTATGGAATCAGTCAATGAATGAGACTTTAGTTCACCAAGTAGTGGTTGCCCAATTAAACAACAAGAGGCAAGGTACTAGTAATACTTTAAGAAGAAGAGATGCAAGTTATTCTACAGCCAAGTTAAGAGGCCAAAAAGGTGCAGGTAGGGCTAGAGTAGGGAGCAGATCGTCTCATGTATTAGGTAATAGTGTTGCTCATGGACCTCATCCTAGAAGTTATAACCAAAAAATACAGAAAAAGGTTAGAAAAGCTTCTTTAAGGATGGTTCTTTCTGAGAAACTTAAAGATGGGGAAGTTATGGTAATTGATAAATTTGAATTGAAAGAATTTAGTGCCAAAAAAGCCTCTTCGATTATCAAGTCATTAGACCTACCTCAAAAAACATTGATTGTTTTGCAAAATTCTGAAATTAATGAAAAGTTATTGGGTTCTTTGAAAAATATTACCAATATTAAAACTATCGCGTCGAATTTAATTAATACATATGACATTATGAATTCAAACCGATTAGTAATTACAAGAGAGGCCTTCAAGTCTATTGAAGAAATATGGGATTCTAATATTAAGAAGCGAGGCAGTAAAGATGAAGATTAATACTAACAGCGATTTGTTGATATCTCCCGTAATTACTGAAAAGACTACTCTTCTTCAGGAAAGAGGAAAGTATACTTTTAAAGTTGCAAAAGAAGCAACTAAAGATCAAGTTAAAAAAGCTGTAACAGAAATATTTAATGTAAAGGTATCTTCTGTCAATATAATAAATAGGAAAGGTAAGCCAAAAACTTTTGGAAGAAATAGAGTAATAACACCTAGTTCTAAAAGAGCTATTGTTACCTTAGTTTCTGGCGAAACAATTAACATTACTGAAGGAACTTAAATTATATAATTATGAAAACTTACAAACCGACATCTGAAGGACAAAGATCTAGAATTTCATCTGAATTTGATGAGATAACTACGTCTAAGCCAGAAAAATCTCTTTTAGCTCCTCTTACAGAGAAAGGCGGAAGGAATAATACTGGAAGAATTACAGTAAGACATAGGGGCGGAGGGCACAAGAAGAGGTACAGAATAGTTGACTTTAAAAGATCTGTTCAGAATGTTGAAGCTAAGGTAGTTTCAATAGAATATGATCCAAATAGAAGTGCCAGAATTGCTCTTGTTAAGTCTGAAGATGGAAGAAAATTTTATATGATTGCGCCTGATGGGATTAAGGTAGGAGAGAAAGTAAGTAGTGGAGAGGAAGTCGATGTCAAAATTGGCAACTCAATGCCCTTAAAATCTATACCTGTTGGTTATTTGGTTCATAATGTTGAAACAACACCAGGAAGAGGCGCTTCTATTGCTAGAAGTGCAGGAACAGTTGTTCAGGTTATGGCGCATGAATTTGGTTATACATTAATTAGAATGCCTTCAGGAGAAGTAAGAAAAGTCTTAGAAAACTGTATAGCTACAATTGGGCAAGTCGGCAACCTTGATCACAAGAATCAAAAACTTGGTAAAGCCGGAAGAAGTGTTCATAGAGGCAGGAGGCCGACAGTCAGAGGTTTAGTAATGAATCCTAATGATCACCCTCATGGTGGTGGTGAAGGTAAGACTGGGGTAGGTTTGAAACACCCTAAGACTCCTTGGGGGAAGCCCGCACTAGGCAAAAGGACAAGGAAATCAAAATCAAGTGATAAATTAATATTGAGAAGAAGGTATGAGAGGTAAATAAGCATGTCTAGATCAACTAAAAAAGGACCATTTGTAGATGAGAAGTTAATGAAAAAAATTTCAAAAGCTAAGTCTCAAGGTGTCAGTAATACCGTAATTAACACTTGGTCTAGATCATCTACGATTGTTGAAGAAATGTTAAATTTGACCATTGGTGTTCATAATGGGAGGAAACATATACCTATTTTTATAACCGAAAATATGATCGGGCATAAGTTGGGTGAATTTTCACCTACTAGAATTTTTAAAGGACATTCAACTAAATCTGATAAGTTAGGTTAATTATGACAGTTAAAGCAAAAACTAAAAATATAGGAATTTCGGCAAAAAAAATAAGACCTTTAGTCAATTTGTTGAGAGGAAAAAAAGCAGTTGATGCAGTGAGTATATTATCCTTTATGCCTTCTAATTCATCAGAAGTTTTATTAGAACTAATTAAGTCTGCAATTGCCAATGCTGAGAGTATGCAATATGGAACTAAAGATGAATTAGTAATTTCTACGATTTACGCAGACAAGTCTACATCTATGAGAAGGTGGAGAGCCAGAGCCAGAGGTAGAGCAGGAACATTTGATAGACCTCAATCGCATATATTTGTTGAGTTAACTGATAATACAATTCAGGAGGAAAACTAGATGGGTCAAAAAACACATCCTATTGGATTTAGATTAGGCACAACTAGAGATTGGTCTTCGCATTGGTTTGGAGCAAGCCCTAAAGATTATAAAGCTCAGGTTATGGAAGATCATAATATTCGTGAATATATTGAAAAAGAATTAGGGAGTTCTGCCGGAATTTCATTGATAGAGATACAGCGAAACGCTGAAGATTTGTCAATAAATATTCATACCTCAAGACCAGGTATAGTAATTGGTAGAGGGGGGTCAAATGTAGACAAATTAAGAGAGTCAATTGAAAAAATAACTTTTAAAAAAGCAAAAGTATCAATTACTGAAATAAGACAGCCAGACTTGAATGCGAGATTAGTGGCACAGAATATAGCAGAACAAATTGAGAGAAGAGTGGCTATTAAAAGGGCGATGAGGCAGGTAGGAAATAGATGTATTCAAAATGGAGCGCAAGGTATAAAGATTTTAATTTCTGGAAGACTTGGTGGTGCAGATATCGCTAGGTCTGACAAGATGATAGAAGGAAGAGTGCCCCTGCATACATTAAGAGCCAAAATTGATTATGCAATAGCGGAAGCCAGAACAACATACGGAATAATTGGTGTTAAAGTTTGGATTTATAATGGAGAGGTTGGCGCAATAGACAAAGGATTGTCAGATAGAGCTATACAAAGAGTCGAAGAAAGCCTATCTCAGACTAAAGAAATTTTAGAAATTGACCAATCTGAATCAAAGGCTAAAGAGACAAAGTCAAGTAAATCTGAAACTCCTATTAGAGAAATAATATTGGAGTCAGAGGAAGAGACAACTGCTAAAAAGGCACCTGCTAAAAAGGCACCTGCTAAAAAGGCACCTGCTAAAAAGGCACCTGCTAAAAAGACAACTGCTAAAAAGGCACCTGCTAAAAAGACAACTGCTAAAAAGGCACCTGCTAAAAAGACAACTGCTAAA
>MDTE01166234.1_pt1 | contig 73184 bp, 52 predicted proteins | sample 811231 | NCBI WGS metagenome assembly MDTE01 (sample SAMN05326651, study PRJNA326480) | marine metagenome | isolation source: seawater | place: Indian Ocean: Red Sea | collected 2010
CCAAACTTTTATAACTTTTTCTAAAACCGTCACTTCCTAACTAAATAGCTAAATACCCAAATACCTAAACTGGACCTAACCATTGCAAATTACTTCATTAAACAAGTGCTTATTGATCTTGTTACTCGGCGCAAGTCTTACACACATCTTCCTAGATTGTCATTCATCGGTGCTGCCACTGGATCGCCCCGGCTTAGGGTCTGGCGGGCCAAATATTGATCTTGGCCCTCCGAGGGAAGGCTAGAAGACTTAAGGATTAGAAATGGCAAAGTAACCCACATTCCTCCCTTGAATCCTTCAAATTAATCTGTTTCCGCCGCTGCTCGCAGGCGGAGGGGAGAAATAATACCAGTCAATAACCCGCACATTCTAATAATTGATAATCATTCTCATTAGTTATTGATAATCATTCTCGTTTAGATTACCCTCTGCTCTCTATTTTTTCATCCTCTATGGTGTTAAAAATGATTGTTCTTACCAAATTGCCTAAATTATTTGGGGCTCTTATCCTGCTTATATTTGTCGCCGCATGTGACAACAATGACAGTTCTGACCCATCTGGACCCGTCGACACAGACCAAGATGGTGTTCCGGATAATCTGGACGCTTTCCCTAACGACTTCAATGAAAGTGCCGATTCCGACGGAGATGGTGTTGGAGATCGAAGAGACGTATTTCCGAATGACGCATCCGAATCTGGCGATGGGGATCTAGACGGGACTGGCGATAATGCAGATAACTGTCCAGCAGTTTACAATCCTGATCAAGCAGACGCTGATGTAAATGGTGCCGGGGACGCATGTGACGCCATCACAACGACTTATGCCTTTACCAATGACACTTATGAAGCAGGTTCCAACTCGGTATCCTATACCGGACAAACTGCGAGACAGATGCTCATACTGGGTTTAGTAGATAGCTTGAATGCGTTGACAGAAAGACCGGGTGAATCGGTTGCCATTACCGACGAATTAAATATCTTCATTTATGGTGAGGGAATTGACTCTGTAGCACATGGTCGAACTGCGAAAGGCGGCGAACCCGTCATACCTGGCCCGACTTATGGCGATATTAGCTCTGGGAAGAACCTGCACAAAAAAATTGCTGGTGGCACACCAGCAGGCGAGGGTGAAACTGGACGCCTAATTGGTGACGAATTCTTCGGCTGGCAAGATGGCTTGGATGCAACACCCCTGCCTCTCGAATTGGTTGACTTGTGGATCAGTCGCACGGCAGCGCAAGCTAGCGACGGTACAAGCCCTACTGTTGCTGTTTTAGGAAATCCTGCAGCACCAGTCAGTAATGTGACTATTGACGCTCATGGAAGGAATTACCGACAGCTCCTACAAAAATTCTTGTTGGGTGCAGTTAACTTCTCGCAGGGAACAAACGACTACTTCCAGTCTAACTTTTCGGAGCAAGTGGCTTTGCGTGAAGGTCCAACTAAAAATTATACAGAGGCCGAACATAACTATGATGAGGCATTTGGATACTATGGTGCCGCTCGAGACATCCTAGACTACACCGATCTCGAAGCGCGAGCTAAATCCGGAAGGGATGCGTACAAAAACGGTTACCATGATTCGAATGGTGATGGTTCCATCGACCTCACCTCGGAGTATGTTTTGGGACATGCACAAAACTGTGCAAAAAGGGATGTTGGATCGGCCGGTGCGGCGAACCCAACTGATTTAAGTTCTGAAGTAATGCATGCCTTTCTTGCAGGAAGAACTATCATTGCAGCGGGTTCAGCAGCAGGAAGTCTAACCGACGCCCAGTTAACAGCCCTTAATGCCCACATCGTCACAGCATCAAAAGCTTGGGAAAAATGTATTGCGGCGACTGCAATACATTATGTCAAAGATGTTCTAGAGGATATGGATGGGTTTACTGCTGATGGCGAGTTTGCTGATATAGCCAACTTTACTGATCTCGCGAAGCACTGGGGAGAGCTAAAAGGCTTCGCGCTAAGCTTGCAATTCAGTCCTTACTCACCTTTTCGCGATGGGACAGTGGACGGTATTACGCTAGATGATCTGAAAGCATTACTTGCGAATCTCGGTGATGCCCCTGTCCTCGCTGATGGATCACAAAATGGTGTCGCACCCTCGGGAACGGCGGCGGCGGCTATAAGCGCCTACAGGTCCAAACTAGAGTCGGTTCGTAATATTTTGACCACAGCTTATGGATTTGACACAGAGGTGGCCCAGAACTGGTAACCTTATATTTTAGTAAAATAACCAAGGGCACAGAAAATGTGCCCTTTTTTTTAGTCAATAAAGGTTTTTCGGCACATCTTGAAAGCAAGAACGAACGTATTTCGCCCATTTAACGTTTGGGTGAGTAACCGAAAAATTAAACCCACTATCAATGGAAACAAATAAAGATTTGGTCGAGGTCAACAATGATTAAGTTATTCACCCTTATAGCAGTGATTTCATTTGCCCTAGTAGGGTGTGGTGGGGGCGGCTCAGGCGGTTCGGAAAGCAGCCAACCTCCCATGATAAACTCGGGTTCAGAAACTGGTAGCAGCGACGCCAGCGGAAATAGCTCCAGCGCTGATGACTCCAGTAGCAACGAATCTAGCAGCGATGACTCCAGTGGCAGCGAATCTAGCAGCGATGAATCCAGTAGCGATGACTCTAGTGCGGGCACCATACTCCTTCTGGAAAACCTCGCGACAAACATATTTATTCCTAACTACACAGATGTCGCCAACAGTGCTGGAGCTTTGGCGAGCGAAAGCGGTGCTCTCGAAACCTATTGTTCCAGCATTGGTACAACTAATGAAGCTACCGCCCTCGCTGATGCTCAAAGTGCGTGGCGATCGGTTATGGCCGATATACAGGCAACAGAACTGCACGCCATAGGACCTGCAATTGCCAACGGTGAGACTCTGCGTAAAAGAATGCTTTCTTTCAGCGAAGGAGCCCTGAGTACTTGTGGCATCGATGAGATCGCTGTCTTAGCCTCCGAATCTGATTTCAATATAAGCAGCAGAGCCAGCAACCAACTGGGTATGGGAGCAGCAGGCTACTTACTTTTTAATGAAAACTTAAACCATTCATGTTCGACTCTCGTTCCAACAACTGCTGACTGGAACGCCTTATCAGAGAACGATCGAAAAGCTGCTCGTTGCGAGGCAGCCAAAGTCATTGTTTCGGATGTCAAGAACGCGGCAGAGGCAATACAAACCGCGTGGAGCGCGAGTGGCGGGAATTTTATCGCAGAATTCACGGCAGAGGGAACCAGCGGCGAGTATCTCCAGGAAACGTCAGATGCACTTTTTTATATCGAAGTTGGAGGTAAAGACAAGAAGCTTGCTATACCGCTGGGGCTCAGGACTTGCACGAATAACTCCTGCCCCGAAACTGTGGAATCTAAATACAGTAAAAACTCATTGCAGAACATTAGGGACAACGCTGTATCGTTCTTGGAAATCTTCGAGGGCGGAGCGGGTAGAGGTTTTGATGATGTGATAAGTGAAGCAGGCTTTTCAGAGGTCAACCAGAGTATGCAGACTGCTGTCGCAGACGTAATCGCGGCAATAGACTCAATCGGAACACCTCTTTATGACCAGGCTCTCAGTATAGATAGTAGCTCGAAGGCGACCTCTTGTACGAATGCGTTCTCAAACCCAGGAACAATGGATGAAGACTTGCCGGCATGCTCGCTGAACGGCCTCATGAAGCGAATTACGGATCTAATGAAGATTGACTTCGTAACTATTGTGGGTGTAAATCTGCCAAGTGGGGTTCAATCGGACAACGACTGATGATTAGAAACGCACTTTCATTTCCCTTTTCTTTTAGTCTAATACTAGCCGCCCTAGTCATAAACGCCTCGGCCTCCGAGAAGGAGAGCCTTGGCTACCTCGAAGAGATTGTCGTGATCGGCAGCCAAGATGAGGTTACAAAAATTGCAGGCTCCGGGTCCGTTATTGAGCAGAGCGAAATCGATCAGTTTGATCACATTGATCTTGGGCAATTATTAGGCTCCGTTCCAGGCATTTATATCCGAGAAGAAGATGGTTTTGGATTGCGGCCTAATATTGGTATTCGGGGAGCGACCAGCGACCGTAGCCAGAAAATCACTATCATGGAGGACGGCGTCTTAATTACGCCAGCGCCGTACTCCGCGCCAGCAGCCTACTACGTCCCCAACGCTTCGAGAGTGCATACTATAGAAGTGCTTAAGGGCGCCTCAGCAATCCAGCACGGACCTCATACGGTTGGAGGCTCACTAAACTTTGTAAGCGCCCCTATCCCCGATACAGGAACTGTCGAAATTGATTTAAGCAGGGGCACAGATAGTTTTTATAAATATCAGCTCGCAGCCGGGAAAAGGTATGGTGATTTCGGTATATTGTTAGATGGTTTAGTTTACGGCAGTAATGGTTTCAAATCCCTAGATGGCGGTGGAGATACAGGATTCCTTCGCTCAGATCTCGGCCTGAAAGTTAGCTGGCGACCCCAGACTAATCTTGAGCAGTTGCTAACCCTCAAACTCGGCCTCGGGAAAGAAGATGCTGATGAAACATATTTGGGCCTCACAGATGAGGACTTGAGAGAGAATGCTACGAGACGTTACCGTGCATCTCAGCTCGCTAATTTCACTTCCGACCACACCAAAGTTTTACTTAATTACGGGCTGGTGCTCAAAAATAGTTGGTTAATTAACCTAAAAGCATACTTCAACAAGTTCAATCGAGATTGGAATAAGCTAGACGGCTTTATCCTTGGTCCCGCCCTTCAAGCAGTGCTTGCTCGTCCAAATCAATTTAGAACACAGTATGCAATCCTTAAAGGCGAGACGAACTCTCGACCCATTGATTCGCAAATCCTTGATGTAACTAGTAATGACCGAAGCTACGAGTCTGCGGGCTTGCAGTTTTCACTATCACAAATGCAAGACCTTGGAGAGATCAACTTAGAGACCAAAATTGGCCTGCGACTGCACCACGATTTCGTCAAACGGCAACACTCGCCAGTTAGCTACCTAATGAGCGACGGAAAGTTAATTGCAACGGGAACCACCAGACCCTATAAAACTTGGAACAAAGCAGAGAGCGATGCCTACGCAGCATATTTTTCTGAAACGCTGTCTTGGCGGCAGGTGTCAGTCGAGGTCGGAGCTAGGATCGAAAAAATTAAGGGAAAGAAAGTCAACTTTGCGACAGAGAGTGTTAGTGAATCGGAGCAAAAGTTCACCTCTCCCGGTCTAGGAATTGTTTATCGACTGAACGACAAAATAACATTTCTAGCGGGAGCATATCGCGGATATTCACCGGCAGGGCCAGGGTCGAATGTTAATCCAGAAAAAAGTCTCAACTATGAGTACGGCATAAGATACCGCGGCGATACAATGACTTTCGAGGCAATAGGTTTCCTCAGTGATTACCAGGAGCTGATAGGTAGATGCAGGGTCAGTGACTCAGACTGTAAGCCAGGGGAAGAATTCAATGGTGGGGAGGTAGAAATTTCAGGAGTAGAACTGTCATCTGGAATCACGGGTATAGAGCTTGCTGGCCTCAACCTCTTCGTTAAGGGCACTTACACCTTCACCAAGTCTGCCTTTCAATCAACATTTCTGTCAGGCTTCTCGCAGTGGGGGCTGGTTAGGGAAAAGGATGAGCTACCTTATCTTCCTGAACACACGGGTCAGATAGGCCTTGGTGTCGAAGGAGAAAGCTGGAATGTAATCGGCAACGTAAAAATTCAGAGCAAAATGCGCGAAGAACCTGGACAAAATTCTGTCGAAGAGGGGCTCCACGCCGACGACTACGTCATTGCTGATGTGACAGTGAATTACTTCTATAACGATAAAACGACACTACAATTCATCGTACAAAATGCCTCCGATGAAGCCGTTATAATCGCCCACCGGCCCTTTGGCGCGCGTCCTAATCGTCCCAGGGCAATTATTGGCAGGGTAAAATATCAATTTTAAAGCAGCCCCGAGGGAACTATAAACTTGGAAAATCTACTAGAGGGATTATTAGCACCGATTTTGTATCCTATGGACCCAGCCAAAAGGATCTATTGGGTATGTATTCTGAGTTCACTCCTCTTAGCCTCAATCGTCGCAACAATCCAACACAGAAAGTTCGACCTTCGAAAACAATTACAGTCATTATTCAACTTTAACTATTGGTTTAACCAGTCTACAGCCCAGGATATTGCATGGATGTTCATCAACAGCGTTGTCAGGGTTTCTATTTTAATTCCAATTATTGGTAGTCACCTTTGGTTTACATTGGTGACAGGGCGTTTCCTTCAGAGTAATTTAGGGGATGCGCCAGAAGTCCAGCTTCCATGGTTCGCAATTGCTTCTCTTTACGCCTTGGTTTTTCTATTTTTTGAAGATTTAAGCAGGTATGGACTACATTTCATGATGCATCGGAATCGACTACTTTGGCGTTTCCACAGGGTTCATCACTCTGCAACAACTCTAACCCCTCTTACACTATTTCGGGTACATCCTGTAGAGAGCGTTGCATATTTTTTTCGCGGAACACTAGTGTTCGGCCTTGTCAGCGGAACATTCATATGGTTCTTTGGCCGACAGCTTTCCACTTTCGATATTTTGGGTGTAGACCTATTAGGATTCTTATTTAATGTTATCGGGGCAAATTTAAGACACTCTCACATCTGGCTTTCCTTTGGCAGAGTCGAAGCACTGTTCATAAGTCCTGCGCAACACCAAGTCCACCATAGTCGCTCTAACGGACATGCTAACTTAGGTACCTATCTGGCGCTCTGGGATCGTTTATTTAAAACTTGGAAACCTTCGGGTGAGACACCAATACGTGACTTTGGGGTTGAAAAATTCGGGACTTCAAAAACTCTAGTCGTCACTCATTGAAAATAATTGGTCTACCGCTTCAACGAGTCCGCTCTTTGTAAATAGCATCCCTCTTCTAGCACCAGCATTTGGCGCCTTAGTCGAATGCTCCATTCTCACATAGTTTAGCACTTATAAAGTTAGCTCCCGTCCGAGAACGCGTTCCAATAATTATAAGGATGTTCACGGCGGTGCTTTTCATAAGAGCTCCGAAACCCCTCTGCTCACGAGGGGCGGAAACCCAAGTAGTTAGCGGTCGGGTTTCCATAAAACCTAAGATTCCTGAGCTAATAAAAGCCTATGGCAACTACGGCTTAAACCATCTCACTTGTGGGCAATGACTATCCTACCTATAGTTTTGCCAGCAAAAATCTCTTCAATTGCTTTTGAAATTTGCTTGAGCTCAATTTCCTGGGCGATATCACTTAAGATATTGAGTTTCCAATCCGAAGCAAGTTTACCCCATATGTCTGTTTTCTTTGCAATTGGCAAATTAACGGAATCAACTCCCAGGACATTGATCCCTCGAAGAATAAAAGGCAGGACTGAAGCCTCAATTTTCGGTGAGGCAACTAGACCACAAACCGCTAGACTGCCACCGTAGCTCATCGATTTAATGAGATTCGATAAAATAGTTCCGCCTACTGTATCTACCCCATGTGCATAAGCTTCTGCTAACAGCGGTTTGCGATTGTTTTGCTCTAGCTCTTCCCTCATAACAATCTTCGAAACACCAAGGGATTTTAGATAATCTGATCTATCAGGCTTTCCAGTTATGGCAGTGACTTCAAAGCCAATTTTAGCGAGTAACGCCACAGCAACAGACCCAACGCCACCGGTGGATCCAGTGACGAATACTGGGCCATCTTTAGGTAAAGCCCCCATTCGTTCTAGTTTTTCCAAACTAAGAGCAGCTGTAAATCCGGCTGTCCCGAGAATCATTGATTCCTTTAAAGTTAACCCGGCTGGTAAAGGAGTTACCCAGTCAGCAGGAACCCTTACATACTCTCCAAAGCCTCCCGGAGTATTCATACCGAGATCGAAACCAATACAAATAACGGAGTCTCCCTCTTTAAAAGTGGGATTTGTTGAGCTCACAACCTTTCCAGCAGCATCAATACCAGGCGTATGGGGATAGCCCCGAGTCACGCCTGGCATACCCTTGGCTGATAAAGCATCCTTATAATTAAGTGACGAGTATGCAACCTTAATTAAAACTTCACCGTCAGGTAAATCCTCTATTGATCTCTCCACAAAGCTTTGGGAGTAACCGCCTTCAGTTTTTTCAACCCAAAATGCATTGAATAACGTCATTTCGTACCCCTACTCTAAAATTTCAGGATTAGCTAACGTTTCAGGTTTTACGCTTCCCTGCAATGCCTTTAGAAGGTTATCTGCCGTTTCGTAAGACATTCGTCTGGCGGCCTCTATCGAAACACCTGCACTGTGGGGACTGAGATAAATTTTCTGGTTTTTCAGAAATGGATGATCCGATGCTGGTGGTTCTGTCTCAAACACATCGACCCCAGCACCAGCGATTTTCTCTTCATTGAGGGCATCCTCAAGAGCCTGTTCGTGAATAATACCCCCTCGAGCACAATTGATCACAAAACTATCCCTCTTCATTGCGGATAGTTCATTTACCCCAATCATATATCGAGTTTGATCATTTAGTGGACAATGCACTGTTAGGAAATCAGTTTCAGGTAAAACTTTTCGGAAATCGTCTACTGGAACACATCCAGATTCCTCGATCAGTCCATTTGAAACATATGGATCCATGACGAAAACTTTCATATCGAAGGCCAGCGCCCGTTTAGCAAGACGAGTTCCAATACGACCAAAGCCCACAATTGTTAATACTTTATCCGCAATATCGACTGCAATTGGTGAGGTGCGCATTGCAAAATCAGAAGCTCGGGCTGCTGCATCATAAACACGCCCCCTCTTTGCTAAGGAAAGAACAAAGTACATCGTATGTTCCGCGACAGAGACTGCATTGGCATGAATGGCCAGTAACATTGGAATACCGCGAAGAGTCAGCGATGGAACATGGATGTTATCGTATCCTACACCATGTCTTGAAACAGCTCGAAGATCTGTCGCCGCCGCTAAAACATTTTCTGTAAGCTTCGCCGAGCGCACGGCAATACCTTCAACACCCCTAACTGCTGCAACAAGCGCCTCCTCGCTAAGCTCCTCAGGAGTGATCAATTCCACCTCCGAATTACCATGGAACAGAGCCTGACCCACTGGTTGTAAAGGTTCGGTCATTAAAACTTTCAATTGCTTTCCCCAACAGAAATAAAGAATTGAAGAGCATACCGAGTTGCGTACATCACAACAACTAGCTCGCCTACAGGAGAACAGCTATCGCACAAGACCTAAATAGTTTGGCTTTGGTAGTTGCTAATTCGTTCTTACCGTCATTCAGCGTAACGAATCATTTAAAATCTCAGGCGCGATACCGTGCTCTAAACTTCCGTTGGCCCCTCCCGTATTTTCCGAATCCGTATTGCTTATAACTAAAGCTCTAATAGTAAATCTTTGGCCACACCAAATTCCCATGGATTGGTATATAACGATTCATGTCTTTGAAACTATTCTCTTTTACAACCACCAAGGCAATGGTTTTCAGCAGGCCTTTACTTAAACTCTTTTACCCCTGCCTATCTGTAATACCTCTCTCCATTGAGGGCAGGCTAATGTTAAGATCTTCCGATGTTTATAAAGAGAAATCCCAAAGGACGGCTTTGGCATCTTCCCAAGGAATGCTATGCGTAAATTAGTTAGGATTTTTTTTATCATAATTTTTGCCTCATCCTTTGGTTTAGAGGGTACTGCTAGTCCGCCTAACATATTGTGGATTTATGTGGACGATCAATCTCCCTGGTACAGTAGTTACGGGGATGAAGTTGTAGAAACCCCAAATATAGACGAACTTGCGAGCCAGGGAGTTCTATTTGAACGAGCCTACGCACCCACTCCAGTTTGCGCCCCTACACGCTCAGCGATAATAACAGGTGCTTACACTATAAGGACTGGGACTCACGATATGCGCTCGGGGCGTATTTCTGAATATCAAATCTACTTGCCAGAGCCTATAACAACAGTTCCCCAAATTTTTCGTAAAGCAGACTATGAAACTTACAACGGAACCAAGGATGACTACAATTTCTCGTACAGACGATCCGATCTTTATACTATTCCACGGAATCTTCCTCGCGAGCTTGTTTATAGTAGAGAAAGCGGCGGCGGCTACGGCAAGAATGTAAAAGGTCCCCAGGGGGCAGGAGATTGGCGAGACGTTCCGAAAAATCAGGCCTTTTTTGGGCAGATGCAAGTCTCCGGAGGTAAATCAGTAACAAATATTAAAGAGGTACTGTCCGATTATGGTATCCGACCGATTACTGCAAAGGATGTAGAAGTACCGCGACAATACCCCGACACTCCATTGGTTCGCGAACATATTGCCAAACACTACATGAGCATTCAAAGGACGGACCAAGAGGTCGGAGAAACTATTGCGAGGTTAAAAGCAGATGGGCTTTGGGAAAATACCATTATTTTTCTGTTCAGTGATCATGGCTCAGACCTACCTCGCAGCAAACAGTATTGCTACATAGAGGGTTTGCACGTACCACTTATTATTGTAGCTCCCGGTATGCAAGAAAAAGTTAAACCGGGTACCCGGCGCTCTGACATTGTCGACTTGCTAGATATTACGGCGACGTCTCTGGCGCTAGCTGGTATTCCCGTTCCCGATTATATGGATTCAAAAAATCTGTTTTCGGAACACTACTCGAGAAAATACGTTTTTTCCTCAGCAGACCGTATGTCTAACGTAATTGATCGAGTTCGCTCTGTGATATCTCCTCATTATCACTACCTTCGAAATTTTAAGACCGATCGCCCGCTAATCAACTGGGGGCCATATGAAATGATCGCACTCTCTCGTAATGAACCTAGTGTTTATTTAGAAATTAGGAAGTTATACGAGGAAGGCAAATTAACCCCCGCGCAAGCCGCGCCCTATGGTCCTAGAGTTGCAGAGGAACTTTACGATCTTACAAATGATCCTAACGAACTGATCAATCTTGCTGGCGATCCCGCATATCAAAAGACGCTTGACGAGATGAGGGCACAACTCGAGGGATGGATTGAAGAGACAGACGATAAGGGACAGTACCCTAGATCTGAAGCAGCAATGGACGAGATTCGCGGGAGGTACCCAGAATCGTGGCTGAAAAGCCCCGAGTTCATTGGCTCTGATATTTAACGCTTTTTTTGTTTATGGCTGACAAGTCATGCAACTTAATTTCGAACAACTTCGACCATTTTTTTCCTGTAACGAATAATCTATCTTGATCTCGATCATATGCGATCCCGTTTAAAACCTGATTATTAGATTTTTTTTCTGGATAAAGTTTGGACAGATCAATCTCTCCAATCACCTCTCCCGTCTCTGGATCCACTCTTATAATTAGGTCTGTTTGCCAAATATTGGCAAATATTTCATTTTTAATATATTCCAGCTCATTGATTTTGCCAATCTCAAGAGATTCCCGGGTCACAATAATTCGGCGAGTCTCTCTATGTGTGATGGGATCGATAAAGTAAATCATAGAGGATCCATCACTTAAAATAAGTTCTTTTCCATTATCTGTAAGTCCCCAGGGATTCAATTTTCCCTCCCCATATCTGTAGGCAAAAGGCTCTAGATATTCAAAGGAATTGAAATCATAAACAAAGCCTACTCCGCTCTGCCAAGTCAATTGATAAAGTTTCCCTTTATGAAGGGTTAAACCTTCACCAAAATGTTCCGGCGCCAGATTCTTTATCCTTAAAATCTTACCTGTTTCAAGCTCGATTTCTCTCAACGAAGAGTGACCATTTAAGCCGGTACTTTCATATAATCTTCCATGCTCAAAAATAAGTCCTTGGGTGAAAGCTTGCGGATCATGAGGATAGACCTTTACGACAGAGAAACCATACTGCCGAGATACAGAATCAGCTAACATGTCCGGAATCCAGACCACCAATAATATCGCCCAGAGATAGTATTTTGCTGTTAACATACTGATATCTTGTAACACGAGCTACCTCGCTAACTTATCTTTAGATATGCAATCAGAACACCAAAAACCCCATGATTTTGCGGTCAGGTCATGCCATAGCGAAGCCGATCACTGTGGGCCGAGCAATAAATCTGTTGATTGGTTATTGTTACTCTCTAGCATAACAATCGCAGTTCTTTATGTAACGCACTGGCAGTTCTCCCCAAGAATCAGCGGACTAAACTGGTTACAAACCGCATCGCATTCCGTCTTCGAATTGATGAATAGCACATGGTGGGCTATTTTAACTGGAATCATCATGATTTCGATTCTTGGACGAATTCCGAGAGAGTTTGTAATGAGCGCGCTTGGAAATAAACTTGGCGTGGCGGGGATTATCCGAGCGACGTTAGCGGGCGTACTCCTAGACCTTTGTAGTCATGGTGTTCTCATGGTTGGTTCCAAACTTTATGAACGAGGGGCAAGTATTGGACAAGTAGTAGCTTTTTTAATTTCCAGTCCGTGGAACTCACTATCACTAACACTCATCTTAATCACGCTTATTGGATTAACTTGGACCTTAGGTTTTATCCTGCTCTCAATGCTGATTGCTGTTATAACTGGCATGATATTTGAGTTACTTGTTGAAAGGAACGTGCTACCGAAAAATCCTCAAACCTTTCATGTACCAGAAGATTGGAAATTTTGGGCTGAAGCTCGATCCCAGTGGAAGAAAGCAAAAATCAATGTGACCAATGTTCTTCAAATGTTGACCGATGGAATTTCTCAGTCGCGGATGATAGTGCGTTGGCTACTTTTCGGCGTATGTCTAGCTTCATTTCTCCGCGCGCTTATTCCGGCAGAACTTTTCGCCACAATCCTCGGACCCACGATTATTGGTCTAGGTATTACTGTGCTATCTGCAACTCTCATCGAAATTTGCTCTGAGGGATCGACCCCCATCGCCGCCGACATCCTCAACCGAGCTAATGCTCCTGGCAATAGTTTTGCCTTCCTAATGGGTGGTGTCGCAACCGACTACACCGAGGTTATGATTCTAAGGGAAACTACAAGGTCTTGGAGGATTGCGCTTTTCCTGCCCATAATATGTCTACCTCAAGTGGTCTTGTTGGCATGGATCATAAATCTTGCTCATGTCTCAAATCTATAAAATAACCAGGCTACTCGACAAGCACTGATTACATTCCCCAATGAAATGTTCTGAGACATCCCCATTCCACTTTTAATAATCTGCACAGCTTCTTTGCGTAAGAATTGAGAAGAGAAATTCTCCAATCACACGCCAGCAAAAGATCTGGGCTATCCTTTATTACCAAAAGTAAGTGATAGGCTTCGGGCTGAAATAAAGAAAACTCACCGTTTCCTTGCAATCGCGAAGGACCAACAAAAAAATGGCCTTTCATAAATTAATTTTCAATTAAATTTACGATTACTCCCGCGTTTGCGATGATTATTGAGTCACCATTCTCGGTAGGAATCTCAAGGCCACCTTTGCAAACATTCACTGAAACAGTACCATAAGGTAGAGCTTTGGCCACTCTTTCACGATCCACCGAATCGGGATCAGGAACACCAATCATCAAATCAATTTGCATGTCTTTCGCACACTTTCCTAGGTGGGTGAAGAAATGAAGACTAGAATGATGAATCGCATCAAAAACTGCTCTTTCAGCGGCGACCGTATGATCAGCCCCATGAACATCAGTACCCATCCCCATTTCAGTGATGTAGCGATTTTTCATAATATTCTCGAAAAACTGCAGGAAGGCTTTGTCAACTGCAAAAAAACTTTTTCCAGCCTTTGTAACAGATCAAACATTTCACCCCGCGTGATAAAATTTTAGTCTTAGAGTTCTTGCCTACAATAAGTTTCACTTCGGGAACCTCTTAAAGGCCTTTAGTTTGGGGTAAGCTACAGTCAATTACAAACTACGAATAAAAAATGGGCATATGCAACCTAATATAGAGATCAAACAACTTAGCCACACCTATAAAGGGGGGAATCGGGCGCTAAGCGATATCAATTTATCCTTTGATCGTGGCTTGTATGGGCTCCTTGGACCTAATGGGGCAGGGAAAAGCACACTGATGAAAATTCTATGCACGCTTGTAATGCCGACAGAAGGTCAAGTCTCGATCTGTGGTAACGACGTGACTAGCGATCCCCTTGCCGTTCGTAAACAGCTAGGCTACCTGCCACAGGAATTCGGTGCTTGGCGGAACTACCGCATAGAAGAAGTACTGGACATTCTTGCTCGTTTCTCGGGTATAACTGACAATAGACTCCGCCGTGATGCGATTATTAGAGTTCTTAACGAGGTAGGTCTTGGAGCAGTTGCCGATCGAAAGGTTAAAAAGCTCTCTGGAGGTATGCTTCGAAGGTTAGGTATTGCTCAAGCGCTAATCCACGAGCCAAGGGTTATAATTGTTGATGAACCGACGGTAGGCCTCGATCCAGAAGAAAGGATTCGTTTTCGAAATGTCCTCTCCGACCTAGGACAGGATAGGACAGTCCTTCTCTCGACGCATATCGTGGCCGACCTTGGTAGTGCCTGCAAAGCACTTGCTCTACTAAATGCCGGTAGAATTGTTTTCCAAGGACCCCCTAGTGAGCTTGTTGTCGCCGCGACAGGTCGGGTCTTTCAGTCATCTATTACTGACGCCGAGCTAGATGAATATGAGGAAAAGTATGACCTCGTATCGACGAACCTAAGTGGCGATAAAATTATCGTTCGAGGGATCGCAGATAAAAACGGACTTCCGAAAAATGCGGACCTGGTTACCGAACCGACTCTGGAAGAGAGCTACCTTGCGTTTATGACAAGCGATGTGCTAACAGAGAATCACCCCAGTGAGAAAAGGATATGAAATTAAGTATCTCAATGATTTCTTCAGTTGCTCGTGCAGAAATTGTTTGCACCCGTCGCTTGGGACGCTACTGGCTTTTTTCTCTCTTGGCCCTACTCTCCTGCATTCTAATGTTTGCCCTCTACACCCTCTCGCATGATTTAACCTCCTCGCAAGCAGCAACATTAGCGGCTAATTCGCCACGGTATATGATCGGCGTATCGAGCTATTTCATGACAATGCTATTTCTTGTAGGAGCATTGTTCATCGCATTTGACGTCAGGGCACGAGATGTGAGGGAGCGAATTTCAGATGTGCTTGATACTCACCCATTCACCAATTTTGAATTTTTGATTGGCAAATTGATCGGGATCGCATTCGTAGTTTGGATTCCAATTCCACTGATCATATTTTCGTTCCAGATATTTGGGGCTGTCGCGATAGTGATGGAACTTCCCATCGGCCAATTGATAGAACCATGGTCTATCTTGGGCTATCTTTGGTCCTCTTTAACAGCATTATTCCTATGGACAGCATTAATCATTCTTTTGTCGGTTATGCTAAAAAATCGTTTTTTAGTAGCCCTTGTAGGAGGTGGTCTCGCACTACTTCAATTCTGGATAGCCACAAGTCAACCAGTCTATCTAACAGGACTAACAACGATATTACCGAATTTGGAACTAGCCTCTGATATCCTACCAAGAGCGTTTCCAGATCATGAGATTATAAGGTTAATCAGTCATTGGATTTTCGCGTTGTCTCTAATCATGTTCGCCGCGCGGCTTTACCCACGCCGAGATAATGATCTAATAAGCCCGCTGCATGGCCTGATCTTATTCGCAATCGCGAGCGTTGCACTCACTTACTTTAGTTACAACCACCTCCAAACAGTAAACCAGTCGGATAAATGGAGTACCGTACACAAAGCAAAAAGTCTCGAACCGTTTGGTGATATGCAGTCCTTGTCTGGAAGTATTGAGTTAGATCGAAGCGAGGGTATCCGCATTGACATAGCGCTAGAAATCTTTACCGATCAGGAATTAAGCTTTCTCATCCTAACCCTTAATCCGGGTATTGAAATAACGCAACTTAAGGTAAATAGCGTCAGTCCAAAATGGACCCACCAGGATGGTTTACTTGAAATAGAGTACCAACTTCCTGCACAGGGCACGGCCTTAATATCCTTAGAAGGTGAAGGAAAACCAGATGAATACTTTGGCTATCTTAATACCTCCTATAACTTCATGAAGGCTTTGCCGAACGAGGTGGAGATTTTCTTTCTAGGATATAAAACTAGTATTTTCCATCGCGAATACGTAGCGATGACGCCAGGTGGGCACTGGTTACCCTCGACTGGTACAGATTTACCACATGATGATCCTCGCTCACGTCCTAATGACTATTTTAAGCTTGATTTGGAAGTCATCGTCCCTCAGGACTGGATTGTCGCAGGACCAGGGAAAAGCGAGCTATTGAAAAATGAAGGAGACTTTTCCCACTATCGATTTAATCCAAGCAACCCGATACCCCAGATTGGATTACTTGCCTCCAGCTTCAAAAGAAGAGGGTTCGAAGCAGCGGGAATTCATTTTGAAGTACTTTACTGGCCAGAGCATGAAAAGAATTTCTCTTTATTTGAACCTTCAGGCAAAAAGCTTAAGGAAAGAATCGGTGAAATCTTCACAGCGGCCCAAGACAGTGGTTATCCCTACCCCTATGAAGCCTTAACCGTCGTTGAAACACCGAACATACTAAGAGGTTACGGCGGGGGTTGGCGAATGGATACAACGCAATCCATGCCCGGGATTATGATGCTTCGAGAAAATAGCTTTCCTGCTGCGCGATTTAATTTCGATTCTGACGTCTATGAAGAGCAGGAGGGTGGTTTAGCTGTCGCTCAAGTAAAAATTCTCGAGCGCTTTTTTGAAAATGACTTTAGCGGAGGTAATCCTTTTACTGGGTTAGCGAGGCATTTTTCAACTTTTCAGACGAGCGCAATTGGAGAAGGAGCGCATGCAATAAACTTCATAATAGAAGATATGACTAGCATGGTTCTATCAAAAAAAAGAGGTTACTTTTCAGCACATGAGTTTCAATTTGCTGGCCCTCTTCGAGGCCAAGTAATAACGTCAATGCCATACCTAAAGCACTTGTCAATATCGCAAATTCTAATTGATACCATAACCGATCGCCCCTCTGTTTGGGATAGAGCGTTAGGTAATTCCCTTGCCTCTTTAGAACCTCAAGATGATCCAGCACAAGTGCTTAATGTACTTACTTTGAAAGGACAAGCTATCACTGATGCTATACTAGGAGGCCTTGGTTACGATGAGTCAGAACGTCTAATTAGTGGGTTAGTTACACGCTTTAGGGGGGAGCATTTTACCGCAGAGGATTTGTCATCCTTAGCAAATGAATTAGCAATAGAACTTGAGCCCTTACTAGGTGATTGGCTTCATGACACAGCTCTACCCGGTTTTTTGGTTTCAAGCTCTAAGACCATTCGCCTTAAAGATGATCAACAAGGTAAACCTCGTTATCAAACAACTATGCACGTGCGTAATGATGAACCCGCACCAGGATTAGCGAGCCTCGCGTATCAGTGGGGTGCCAGAAAAGGTAACATCCGTTGGGACGGAACGCGGCCTTATAGGATACCAGGGAAGTCATCGATCGAAATCGGTATTGTAACCTCGTCACCAATACATCAGATTTACTTTCAACCTTCGCTCTCACTAAATCGCGAAAATATACCAATACAAGTAAACCGACCAAATGCGCGAAACCAAAGGGACTTGCCACCCTTCAATGGGAGTCGACCTAGTGATTGGCAACCTCCGTTGACCTCAGATATCGTTATCGATGACCTTGATCAAGGTTTCTCAATCGAGAGTGATAGGCTGATTCCTGCGGAAAAGCAATATAATGGACCTGGTGGATCGGGCCGGCTGAAGATTGATATGGATCAAGGACTCCCGCAACACCACGCAATCTTCGGAAATCCCGAAATCTGGAGCCGTGCAAAAGATGATAGAAGCTGGGGAAAATATCGTCGCACTCATGCTCTGGTAAAAAGTGGCGAGGGCGATCAATACGCAACCTTTGAAGCGAAGCTTCCTCATGCAGGAGAATGGAGGCTTTCTTACTATCTTGCCCCACGATTCGCCAACGGCATCCAGAAAAAACAAAAGCTTGATAAGATGGCGGTTTCAAAGAAAGGCCAAGAAAGCTGGAATGGAGGAAAAGAGAGGGCTCGAGCAATCTATCAGCAAAACCTAGTAGGCCAGTTCTCTATCTCTCTCCTGTTAGATGGTATAGCCCAAAAGATTGAGTTTGATGGTAACGTTGCTACACCAGGATGGAACGATCTTGGCGACTTCAATCTACCGGCCGGAAAAATAAGCCTGAGGATATCAGATGATAATTCTGGCGCTATAGTAGTGGCAGACGCGATCCGTTGGCGGCCTATCGGAGGAGCGCAATCCTCCGAGCGAAACCTAATCCAGGAACAAGTGGTTGGTGAAAAAGGAGTAGCAAAAATTGATTAGACGGACAGCGCTATCAGTCATATTGTTAATATTAACAGGCTGTGGGCAGCCAACGAACACACCAGCTATAGACTTCCTGATTCCTGTTGAAGTTACAGAAATTAAAACCGCCACCGTTGAGGACATAATCTTTACAACTGGAACTGTGCGAACACGAGAGCATATCGCTCTTACGATACAAACACCTGGGTTTCTGGTTCTTGGCCAAAATCTGCAAGGGATCAGACTCGCAGAGGGCATGACGGTAAACACTGGTGATTTGATTGCTCAGGTTGTTGGAGAAGACGCTAGACTTGCAGCGGGAATAGAAGCAACGCGAGAACACCTAGAATCTGCGAGAGCTGAATTAGAACGTCGCCAGCAATTGTTCAAACAAAGACTTATCTCAGAGGCGGAAGTTTGGGCTGCTAGAACCCAGTACGAAGACCGTCTCCATGCCTATGAAACTAGTCAACGTACTTTCGAGAAGAGCCGTATCATTACGCCTATCGATGGTACAATTTTAGAGCTTGCGAGAGATTCCAACGGACAGCCTATAGCCGACGGACAAACGGTCAACCAGGGGATGAGTGTCGCAAGAATAGCCCCACTCGATAAACTGATTGCTGATCTCGAACTGGTGGGGCCAGAATATGCACGAGTAGAGGTTGGCCAGAAAGTACGTATAAGCCATTACGCTTTTGCTAACCGAGCCTTCGAAGGTATCATCATTCGACTTTCACCCACAATCGATCCAAACACACGAACTTTTCGTGCTGAAGTTGAGATAGCCAATGATGAAAAGCTGTTAAGACCCGGTATGTTTATTCAGGCTGGAATCGTCGCAAGACAAGCTCAGGATGTCATTGTTGTCCCCAGAAATGGTATAACTCAGAGAGGTGGTCGTAATGTGGTATTCGCAATTCAAGGCCAGCGCGCAGTTCAGAGAGACGTCTCACTAGGTCTAGCCGATGATCTGCAGTTTGAGGTTTTGCAAGGCTTGCGCGCCGGAGATCGAATAGCTGTTCGCACTCTCGATACACTTACTGACGGTACGCGGATACGAGTAATAACCCAGTGAGTTTTGCTGAAAGTGTTGCTGCACTGTCTGCGCGCAGACCGGTAGCTATTAGCGTAACGGCAATAGCGGTTGCGCTAGTAGGCTGGTTATCTTGGCAGCAACTCCCCGTCGACCTGTTACCTGATATACAAAGTCCCACTATTGCAGTATCGATAAGCGCAGGAGACCGACCACCCACGGAAATGGAGCGACTTTATGGGGAACAATTAGAACAACGTTTGTTCACAGTCCAAGGTATCCGTGAAATCACTCAAGTGGCGCGAACCGGAAAACTTTTGGCGACAATTATTTTCGATTGGGAAGCAAATATAGACATTGGGCTGATAGAAGTTCAAAAGGCTCTCGGCCCTATTGGTTTGGATACTGCAGTAGATGACATTATAGTCAGGCGCTTTGATCCTCGTCAGATGCCGGTCCTAAATTACGGTCTTGTTTCTCCTGACGGCAAACTTGATCTTGCAGAAATACGCCAACTCGCGCGACGACAGATTGGCCCAAATTTAGAACAATTGACAGGCGTCGCAGAGGTCCGGGTCACAGGCGGCAGAGAGAAAGAAATCCGAATTCAACTGGACAACTACAAGCTCGATACATTTAAAGTTACTCTGGCTCAGGTTGAACAGCGGCTTCAAGCGGAGAACCTCGACTATAACGCGGGTACTTTAGATGAGGAGTCTCAGATATTTCTCGTAAGAGGCCTTTCTCGGCTTGATCAAGCAAGCGATATTACTCAAGTAGTTGTGAAATATATAACTGCTGGAGATGGTAGTCAGCGAGCTATTAGAATCTCTGATATTGGTACCGTAAATCTCATCGACCAAGACTTCGACCACCTTGTAAGAGTAAACGGATTAGAAGGAATTGGCTTAGCAGTCTACAAAGAAGCCGGCGCTAATACCGTCGAAGTATCGAGCTTAGTGCATAAAGCAATGCTAAATCTCAGTCTCGACCTACCTAATATTCGGCTCATCGAAATAAACGATAGTGCCGCGCTTGTGAAGGACGCGCTTGCCGATCTTCAGCTCGCCGCAGGCGCCGGAATCTTATTAGCACTATTGATCCTTGCTCTATTTCTGCGATCACCAGGGGCGATGCTCGTTGTTTCTGCCGCTATACCCGTATCTCTCCTAGCGGCTCTATTTGTCATGGGATTCAGTTCACAGACTCTAAATATCGTTACCCTTGCAGGATTGGCTCTTGGTGCCGGTATGCTAGTTGATAATGCAATCGTCGTTGTTGAAAGTATCTACCGAAGGTTTTCTGAGGGAGAGCCTCCCATTGAAGCGGCATCAAGTGGAACAGGTCAAGTTGCGGGGGCTATTGCAGTATCTACGCTAACAACATGCGTTGTTTTTCTGCCCGTAATTTTCATACAAGGGATGGCTGCTCGATTAATCGAAGGGATCGCATTTACAGTTATTGCATCTTTAGTAGCGTCCCTCGTGGTCGCTCTGATGCTGATACCTGCTCTCGCCAAATGGTTCATGCCGAAAACCATCGATAGATCTGAGAGCAGTTTTACAAAATATCGACTTCAGCTCGAAAAAATAGTTAGAAGATTATTGGAGAGACCGGAGAAAACAGTATCCATCGCAATTTTAGCCGCGGGGCTGGCTATCTTCTCTTTAATACAACTTGGAACCGAATTGCTACCCTCTGCCGATCCCAGGCAATTCTCCCTAAGAATTGTTGGCACCCCCGGCCAAAAAGTAGAATCGACCTCTCGCATTGTTGAAGGAGTCGAATCGATGATGAGTAAAGTAAATGGTAACAACCTTGAAGCGATGTTATCAGAGATCGGTCGCTTACCCGAGGACTCGAGACTAGTTCGCATGGAATCAACGGGGGAAAACACTGCAAAGATTACTATTCGATTGAGTGATGAGGGATTACCCGGTAAGAAAATCGCCGAATATCTCACGCCCCATCTCGCCACAATGGAGTCGATAGAGGCCGATTGGCAAATTGGCTCAGGCGCAATCGCAAACGCGCTTGGAGAGATTGGACCTGCCGTCGTTGTCGAGGTATCGGGGCAGGCTTTACCAGACCTGAGAAGAGCAACCGAAATTGTACGGCAAAGGCTTTCCAATTTGACTGAACTTTGGAACGTGCGCTCCTCGTTTGAGGATGGTCCACCGGAGCTACGAATAGTTCTTAATCAACCAATGGCTGATGCGCTTGGTATTGACCTGGGCACTTTGACCCGAGTCTTAGAGACAAGCTTAGATGGTAGAGAAATTACGGTACTTTCGAATGGTGATGAAGATCAACCTGTGAGACTTAGGATGAATCAAGCAACACGCGAATCTCTGAAAGAAATCATCTTTCGCTCCAATCAGGGCCAAAAAATTACGGTTGGTGAAATCGCCAGTTTTGAAGAGGTCAAGGGTGCAAGAGAAATTTTTCGAAGAGACCAACGCAGAACAGCAACCGTTACGGCAGAAATCTCTAATCTGGTTGAATATCCAACGGCTCTGATCGCGGTTAAAAAAGCCTTAGAGGAACCCCTATTGCCAGGGATCAGGGCAGAGCTTCGAGGAGAAGAGGCGGAGCGTATTAAAACAGTAAAGGAGCTCAAACTTGCGGGAACTTTAGCAATAATTTTAGTCCTTATGGTGCTCGCAGGATCATTTGAGTCCTTTGTTCACCCCGTTACAGTATTGTCTGCGATTCCTCTTTCTTTAATCGGCGTTGCTTTAGCTCTCATCCCAATGGGATCACCAATTGGCGTTATGGCCATTATGGGGCTAATTGTCCTCGCGGGTGTAGCAGTCAATGACGCCGTATTGCTCCTAGCCACGGCTCGTCAACTTATGTCTAAAGGAGAAAATAGACGTGATGCACTTGTTAATGCCGCGGGTATAAGACTAAGACCAATAATAATGACTACTTTGACGACTGTCATAGTCCTATTACCCCTCGTTTTTGGGACCGGAGAGGGGGTCTCCTTACGCGCCCCAATGGCAATCACAATAATTAGTGGAATTATCGCATCTACTATTGGGTCACTTCTCGTGCTGCCATGCATTTATCTGCTGCTTGATCGATTGACGAAGAAGCGCCCGTAATGTCCTTCCTCATGCTTTCCATTCGTCGCCCAGTTGCTGTGGCGATGTTTTATAGCGGAATTTTACTTCTGGGAGGAATAGCGTGCCAGAGAATCCCTGTGGAGTTATTCCCCAGATTGGTTGGGAGCGAAATCAATATAAACTTCTATCGCCCTGGGAGTAATCCAGAGGTAATCGAAAGAGAAATTTTATTACCGCTCCAAGCGAAGATCTCGACCATGTCAGGGATTGCTGAAACAAGAGGGCAGATCCGAGGATCAAATGGACAATTTACAGTCCGCTTTGATCCCAAAATTGATATCAGGATTCGTGAGTTAGAATTACAACGCACCATCATAGAGTTACAACGTAATCAACCACAGGGCACCTCACTTAGTGTTAGTTCTGCTGGAACGCAGGCGATTTCCGAATTAGCGATGGTCCTCTACATCGTGGGTGAGGAAATTGATAGTGAGAATGCTCTATATGATATTGCTGATCAAAGGATTGCACCCAGATTCTCTTCAATGTCTGGAGTAAGTCAAGCTATGGCCGTGGGTGGTTCAAAACCTCAAGTTACAGTCTCTGTAGATCCAATTCGGACCACTGCACTCGGATTTACCGTTGATAGCGTCATTACAATGGTTCGCAATACCTTAGGACGCGCCCAGTATACAGGCAGTCTAAATGGTGCAATGGGACAAACATCAGTGATACTCGATGGAAGGCCGTTGGACCTATACTCCCTTTCTAATCGACGTATTGAAAGTAATAAACCCGCCCTTTTGCATCACACAAGCGAGATTACCCTAGGACCGGGTCCGGAAAATGGATTATTCCGCGTTAATGGTCAACCATCAGTTGGCCTGATTATATATCAGGATCAAGAATCTAATCTCATACGTCTCGGAAAAAACCTTCGGTCTCGTGTAGCGGAAGTTAAACAGGAACTCAATTCACAAGGTATAGATCTTGTTATAGGCTTTGACGCTGCTGAAACCATTGAAACCCAGATTGCATATCTGTCAAAGCTTGGCGGCTCAGGATTCTTAGTTGCTTTGGTCATACTATTTTTGTTTCTTCGACAATGGCGTGCCGTAGCTGTAGTTGGCTTAGCTGTTCCAGTAAGTCTTGCGGCCGCGTTAGCATTTTTATACTCGTTTGGCCAAACGCTTAACTTAGTCTCACTTTTTGGTTTGATGCTGGCAATTGGTCTCGTAGTTGACAATAGTGTCGTCGTTTTTGAAGCCATCCAGAGACAATTGGAGCGAGGACAAGATATCGCAACTGCAGTCAATAAAGGTTTAAGCAGAACGGTTAGGGCGATTCTCGCTGCAAGCACAACCACCGCAATCGTATTCTTACCGATTGTATTGATAGATATTGAAGACCCTATGATCCTTCAATCAGTCACTATTTTAAGTCTTTCTATTCTTTTACCTCTTGCCGGTTCCCTAATGGTAGCAGTTGGTTTGGTGCCTCTACTCGCGCACTATCTTGCCGCTCCCGCTGCTGCTCAACGAATTAGCATCGCAAAAGCTAGACGAATACAAAGCGGTAACCTCGTGCCCCCGGACCAAGCTAAGTTACTTTTTAGTAGAATCGTGGCGGAAGCTCTAAGATATCCATCAACTTGGATTGTATGCACAGTAGCTGCTATTTTGCTCACCGGTGCAATCGCGTTACCTTGGGTCAGTACCAACGGTAATACTGACCAAGCTAGCGAGCCCGATATTATTCAGCTCACTGCAAGGTTCCCTTCTAATAGATCGCTAGAGGTAGCAAGTGAAGCCATAACAATTTTAGAAAATGTGTTACTGGAAGATCCCTTCGTGGAGTCTGTTCAAAGTCAAATAGACGAAAATGGTGGCTCACTAACTATTCGCCTTATAGATAGAGACGAACGACCAGAGGACTTTAAGGCTCAAGCTGTACGCAGTAAAGTGTATGAAGCAGCTCGAAACGTAAAGGGAGGTTTACAGATCCTTCGTCCTGGCGATGAAAATGCTGGTGGCGGGGGTAGCAAAAGTTCCCGCGATGCTTTTGGAGGAACTCCAACGGAAATCCTGCTTTCTGGACCCGATAGCGAGGTGCTGCTAGCTCTCGCGGAAAGTGTAGAATCCCAATTGGAATCAACTCCTCTGATATCCAGCGCGTGGACAAACATTCAACCTGGTATGAGTGAGTTTTGGATAGAGCCAATCGGACCGGTATTCGAATCTTTAGGTCTGACTTTTAGTCAAGTCTTACCTTTACTGCAACTAGCAGGACGGGAAGGTCAACAGATGCCAATCGGCTTTGTGCTTAGCAATGGTAGGGAATTACCAGTCTTCGTTACCCGAAAAGATGCTCGTGTGAAGAATACCGGCATTCGCGATTTCACTAGAATGCGAGTTCAAACGCCGGCTGGAGTGATGCCCGTCAATGCGCTAGCTACTATGAGTCAGATGCCACCACCAACGGTTATATCTCACCATAATGGACGAAGAGAAGTAAGCGTCATGTATCGACTTCGTGATGATATTCCTGAAACCGGACCAACACGACTTAGTATTGAAAGAGAGATTTCGGAATTAGTCCGAGCGATTCCAAAACCCAGTGGGGTGAGTATCGAAACAACAGCAACCGACGATACAGAAATTTGGTTCAAAAGGATTAGTGTGCCCGCGGTTGCTTTGCTTTTCCTGGTGCTAGCTACTGTCTTCGAATCGCTTACGCTACCATTATTGATACTCCTGGCGTTACCACTAACTATACTCGGCGCTATTTGGGCTCTTGCATTCGCAGGTATTTCATTTGAGTTAATGGCGGCGATGGGAGCGATTGTTCTCGTTGGTCTTACCGTTAACCCTGCGATACTTATAGTAGACAGAATACAGCAACTTATAAGAGAAAGTCATTGGAGCACCGGTGCCGCAGCACTTAAAGCAGTGAAAGAGCGCACGAGACCAGTTTTAATGACCTCTACAACAACCATAGCTGGACTATGGCCGCTAGCTCTTGTGACGGGAAGAGAAAATGAAATCTGGCCGCCCTTTGCCACAGTGGTTATAGGGGGACTAGTGACCTCCAGCTTATTAACTCTAGTTCTTATTCCGGTTGGCTGCATTCTATTAAAGAAAGTAGATGACTTCTTCAGTCGCGCAGGCCCTTGGCTTGTTCTACTCTGGATTGGCTCCACACTTATCAGTATGGCATTTCTTGTATGGACCGAAACTTTGACGAATCTACCATGGCAGATAATCAGTATGCTGCTGATTGGTAGTACATATTTAGCAATGATTATGCTGGTATTGCGTCCAAAACAAGTACCGAAGCTGAATCTAGTTAACGGTTGTCCAAAACTGACTGTAACCCATTTACATAAGCAATACGGAACATCAGGACCTCTTAAAACCGCTTTACTGGCTCCAAAAATCTATGCGCGAAAAGTTATTTCTCGAGGAGGGAAGGTATTTCTCCCTTCGGACGCACGTGACCGGTTTGTACCATTAGCCCTAGGCATTCTCGGATCTAGTATCCTTGCGATAATGGTTCAATCTGCTCATTGGGAACTATTTTTTTGGATATTGGCGGGTTTCTTCCTAATGCGTCTATTTACCGAATTTAAACGATTTAGCGGATATGTTACTGATGAAGGAAAAGCACTTCTTACTAAACTTGAAGGGAGGGTCATATGCGCAGTACCTTGGTTCGTTATTGTTTCCTATTTACTATTTTTTGAGATCAACTTCTCTGTGCAAGATGAGCTAAAACCCAATATCTATTTCGTTGTTGTAATAGCTGCTTTAATCATCTTAGTAGCCCAAGGTATGCGACGGAGTGCCGAAAAACAATCGCAAGGACTTCTCCCCAGACGAATCACGACCGGTAGAATGAAAGGGCTCGTCAATTCATGGCGCCGATTATCAGCGCGACTGGCTGGTCTAGATCTCCCCGATGATTCCATTGTTGCATTGTCAGGTCTGAACTTTGAAATAGAGAGAGGAATGGTTGGTATTCTCGGACCGAATGGGGCTGGTAAAACCACACTCCTAAGGCAATTAGCAGGCATACTAAGCCCAACGCGCGGGACGATACGTTACGGAGGCATTCAACTAAAGAGCATAAAACGTTACCTTTCAAACTGGATAGGCTATCTACCACAAGACATCGGGCTACCCGCAAGTCTATCGATAGCGGACTATCTGTATTGGTATGCATCTCTTTATGGAATTCCTTCGAATGAGAGAAAAAAAAGGGTGGAGGACTTATTAAGCGAGGTCGAACTTTCTGATAAGAGAGATGAAAACATTTCTAAACTCTCAGGAGGAATGCAGCAACGGGTGGCTATTGCCCGGACTCTACTACGTATGCCTCCTGTAATAATTGTTGATGAACCAACGGTTGGTCTTGATCCCAGAGAAAGAATTCGGGTTAGAAATTTGTTGAGTAAACTCGCCCACAATAAAATTGTCCTTATCTCTACGCATGTTGTGGAAGATGTGGCAGCTGCTTGCGAACGGGTTCTTGTAGTTTCAAAAGGTCGTTTAGTCTTCGATGGCTCCACCGAAGATCTTGCTGAGCAAGCGACAGGTAAGGTTTGGGAGGTAAAAACCCAACCAGGAAACGAACTTATCGTCTCCCCCACATCGATTCGAACCCACGAAACACCCTCAGCAGATGGAGGAACTATCCATCGAATTCTCACTGATGATCATATTAAAGACGCAAAATCAAAAGATGCAACATTAGAGGATGGTTACATTTGGCTCCTATCTCAGAAGGATATTTCAACCTAATTATGAACCTAAAAATCAGCTTTCACTTTATATATTACGCGACGGTTGCCTTAGCGGGATATCGCTTCTGGTTTTTACCCTTCCTGGCTTTGCTCTGGATTATATTCCAGTATTTCTTGTGGATTTATAATGGAGAAAAAATAATTAGTCTCGTGACCATCCAGCATACATTTATTGGAATACCCTTAACAGCAATAGCTATATTTTTTGGCGTACGGATTATCGCTGGAGAAATAGACGACAGAAGTCTAGAGATTGCGTTTACTATACCTGGTGGCTCTGAACGACTTTGGTTAGCTAAGCTTTTTTCTGCTTTTCTTATTCTACTGTTTACCACGGTAAGCTTATCATTATTGGTGTGTACCATTTTTAAACCTTTCCCGTTGGGCATGATCTACGGTGTGCTTCAAGATGCATGTTTTTATATGATTTTAGCAATGGCAATGGGCGCTTTTTTTCGTAACACGAGCACGGGGGTTATTGGGATACTTCCAATATTAGGTTTGAATATGTTTTTAACGGATTTTGGTGATAATCAAATACGTTTCCTTCCCTTTTTCAACCCTCACGTATTGTTAGATTCAACTAGTAGCTCAACGACAATAGATGGAGGCTTCACCAGTCCAAAGGAGCTCCTAGCGTGGACCATCCAAAACAGAATTCTCATGGCCTTACTTATTGTTTTCACCCTCCTGCTGGCTTTTATGAGAGCGAACAAACGTGAAATCATGCTTGATGAGATCTAGGCAGTCTCTGAGCTATTTGCTCACTCTCTCTTTTTTTTCTGGAGTTTTTGTCGATGGAGAGGCCTTTTCAAGATCTGCGAAAGCACTTTGGCTGATCCCACCAACGGTGGCTCTAGATTTTTTTTTACGTACTCGTAATTTCTTCATTTCAGCTCCGACAATACCTTTTTTGCTTTAGAAACTATTTCCTCTAGTTATTCTCGAGTTTCTGAAACATGATTTTTCGGTCAACGAACTGTTGATTTTTAATCGTTTGTATTATAGCCACAAATATAGAAAATTAAGACCCTATCCTCGTCGACAAAACCCTCAAGTTCAGCGGTATCGAGACCGAGAATGGCGAGAATCACGTAATATCGAGATAGTGGACATTACCTTGTAGGGGGCAGGAGCCTTGGATATCCGGAGCAGCTGCGCAATATCATCCTTGATCTGTATTAGGAACAGACTCTAAAAACGTTGGGCGACTTAACAGACCCCAAAATTTTTATTCTTGTTCCTTCATGAGCCCTCACCTCTGCAAAAAAATATGGCTCTGGTTTATGGATAAGTCCTTATAAACATCTCTTAAACCATTTGGCCACTTGACTTCTATACGATCAATGGTGCTAGCAGTGCCTAAACCGAAAGTTAAGGGTAATTCAACCTGGGTTAAATAACTTCGCGAGGGCATTAAAGTCCTTGTCTGCTCTATGCCACCCGCATAAACAACAACCTCGGCTCCAATCGCCTCTGGGTTTGGTGGTTTACCGACTAGAGCAACTCGAATCCAATGGTTTTGAGTTATCTGATCATTACGGAGGAGAACAAATGCTCCCCCCGTCTGGGTTATTGCAAGGTCAGTATCACCGTCGCCATCAATGTCTGCATAGCTTGCTCCTCGACCTACAAATTTCATGGATCCCAAAGAGTCACCGGCTGGCTGATACGTTCTTGAACACCTATCACCACAATTCCAAAATATGTGTAGTGGCTGTTCGTAATACTGGCTACTTTGTACACGATTTATTTCGGGTTCCACGTGCCCATTTGCTGCTATGAGATCAAGCCGTCCGTCCAAGTCAAGATCCACAAATACAGTGCCGAATGTGAGGGCTTTGCGACTGTAGGCCCCTATCCCAGCGACAATAGAGTCGTCGCTAAAAATACTGTCTGGCCCTCGCTTCACGTAGAACGATGACATCTCGTTCGAGAAATTTCCAATCGTAACCCCAAGCCGCTCATCGTTAGCGTAGTAAGCTGCATCAATACCCATCGCTCCGGTAGCAGACCCACTATTATCAAAGGCTATGCCATAGGAAACTCCGGACTCCTCAAACTTCCCATTACGTTGATTAATAAAAAGAAAATTGCGAACCGTATCGTTAGCTACGATGACATCAAGCCATCCATCGCCATTTACATCTAGTGGATGAACAGCAAGCCCTTTACCAACTGGTGCCCCTGATAACTCACTTGTAACCTGAACGCCCGCATCTGCCGAAACATCAGAAAACTTGCCACCGTCGTTACGATAAAGTACTGAATTGGTGCCCGCAAAATCAGTAGGAGGACCGTAAGCGCTACCTAGTCCCGTCAATCTATAGTCCACCGATTCGTTTATTGTCTTCGACCAAACTACATAATTACAAACAAAAAGATCCAAATCACCGTCGCGATCAAAATCGAAAAATGCTGCACTCGTACTCCAGCTCTCCTCAGAGCCGGCGACACCCTGCGTTTGCGTAACATCCTTAAAATGATTGCCGCCGATATTCTTCAGAAGAAGATTTGAGCCAACCGCCGTCAAAAATATGTCGCTCCATCCATCACCATCATAATCTCCCACGGCGACACCCATACCGTAATTCTCAAGTTTTAAGCCTGTTTGCTCTGTCACATCCTCGAAGGTGCCATCTCCATTTCCTTGGTAAAGCTTGGAACTTACCCCCTCACTGGACTGTTCCTGCCAAGGCCAATTTGTTGAATTAATGAGCAAAAGATCTTGGTGTGTATCGTTATTATAGTCGAAAAATGCAACTCCCCCTCCCATAGTCTCAGGTAACATTCGACTCCCATAAGCTCCATTCGTATGGAAAAACTCAATGCCAGATTGTGCAGTTATATCGGTCAGCAGAATCGTTGGAGCGACTGCTACTGCCCTCGGTCGTGGACCAGTCACCTCAGCCTCATCGACCTGGATTTCCTCTTCCTTCCCGCCAAGCAAAATCACGCTAATGATAATAACTAATGCAATTAAGGCCGAAACTGATGACGAAAGTATTAAAGCTCTTCGTATGACATTCTCATCATTCTCCATAGTGGCGCCTGCGCAAATCATAAATAACTATGCTTTCAGCCGCGTTATTTGCAGCTGGATCGTTTCGTCTTGCTTTCGTTATAGCAAGATCTCGAGCATTATCATCCACGCGGTATTCTTTGTGCAGCTTTCGATGTTTCGTTGCAAGATCGTTACTACCCTCCAGAGCATACAACTGGGAGAGTCCATAATGCGCAACTACGTTTTCGGGATCTAAAGCTAGAGTAGCCATGTAGTGAGCTTCCGCCTTATCTCGCCAAATTTCATTTCTCTTGTCTGTCTTCGACTTTTCGAAAAAGGCCTGAGCCAGCTGATTTTGTAGCCTGTAATCTAGCGAAAAATCGAAGCCTCGCTGACGAGCATCATTAAATTGTGTCCTAACCAACATTTGAAGTCCTTCTATTGCCGCATCAAACTCACCATTTTGCATATCAACCAACGCAGAGAACCAAGCAACTGACCAAGGGTATGCTCCCTTTTGTGCAGCCTCATTTAAAAAGAGGGCCGCCTCCTCCAATCTGCCTTCTTTTATGTAGAGTCGTGATAAATTTAACGGCCCTTCTGGTCTACCTAGCTCTCTTACCTTTTGGAAGGCCACCTCCGCTTGCCGGAACGCGCCTTTTCTAAGCATTCCGATCCCATAATCGTTCCAGCGTTGCCATAACCTCTCGTCAGTAGGAATTTTCTTCGAAGAAAATTCGACAGAATCTTCTGAGATAGTAACTATTGGCAAGTCATTGGTAGTAAATTCCTCCCCCTGAAATGCCTTTAAATATTTTGTATCAAACTTACGATACTTAAGCCTAGCGGTCACTGAAATGGCACCTTTCGAGGCTTCGGGAATCTCAAGCCGATAATGTATGGTGTCGGAAGAACCCGGAGGTATCTGGTGATCATATAATTTGGTGAAGATGTCTTCAGCGTTTCTTCTATCAATGCGATTCCCGTCTCGATCCAGTACATAAGCATTAATAAAGTGAGAAAGCGGGTCTAGACGCCCATCTTTTACGTCGATTAGTCCACTGTTACCAATTATTTCATCATCTTGAGTTGCTATTACTTCCAACCAAACCTGATTCGAGTCTGCCGTACCCTCTGTAAATAGGTGTCCAACCGTCAAAGATCGAACGACAATGTCTAAAACGTAGATTTCACCGGGCTCTAAAGATGGTACCTCTGGCCGAATCGGAGCAACAATGGGGGCATCAATATCGACCCCCCCTCTGATCCCAAAAATATCGACCCGAAGGGAGTCCTTCAGCATCTTCTCATGGGCACGATTAACCTCTTTCGACATCCCCAGTAGAAATGGTATCGCTGTATTTGCTGCCGGAAATTGATGTCCGTGGACCGTTAGCAAGTTACTCTCGTCGTTTATAGCTGCGCCAAAGTCTTCAGAGTTTAGAAGAGGCATGTGGCACTCTGCACAGTTATCGACTGCTCTATCGGGATAATAAAAACTTTGTACACCGTGCCCGGATACCCCACTCAGAAGAAATGAGTCATAGTGGTTTTGTCCACGCAGCCACTTATACTTATTCAAGGCCTCAGGAATGTGGACCTTGTGGCAAGTGCCACAAAATTCTGAAGTCTTGTGAAGTGGTTTTAAAAAGCTTTCTTTATGTAACTGCGGTTTACCTTTTATTAGTAATCCATTTACGAAGGCTAGATACTTATTTTCGGAAAATGCAAACGGGTATTCCTCTGGGGCAGATATAACATAATCCGCGTTCCCGCGCGGACTACCCAATTGCTCTATCGCATGACACGAAACACAAGTAATACCTGCGTGGGCCGTTGGATGGTTTTCATCGTCAAAGTCAACCTCATCAAAGGCGCCAGAGAATAGTGGAACAGGATCATGGCAACCTGCACAAAATCTCGAGGCTTGTACATCGCCGTCATTTAAAAACGCTGCATTTCGAGTGTTCCTTACCGAGAACAAATATGCGGGGTTATTAAACGAAGAAAAACGATGCGCACTCACTGCCCACTGTGAATGAATGTCGGAATGACAGGTTGCACAATATTCATCGCGCATCAATGCATCTGATGAAATTATCCGGCCCGTGTCAGTACGCGCAAGTGAAGGTAAAAAGTTTCCTTCAGGCGCAGGTTTCATCGGCGCATCAGCAAAGATAAAAACACCAAGGCTTATTGCTAAACTTAAGGATGCGACTACCCCTCCCACCTTCCACCGAATTCGAGGGCCTGCCAGCCGATGCATTACAAACAACCAACAAGCAAGAACAGGGGTGATCACGTGCGTCCAGTAAATCAATTGCCGTTTGCTGGGGTGTTGTATCTCAAAACCAGGTAAGCCACGAGTTAACAGAATACCGGAGACTAAAAGCATGATTACCACTACAAACAGCAATAATCCTAGTTTGACAGCAAGTCTATTTGGTCGATTGATTGCTTTCCTCAAGTGAATAGCAATAAAGATGATCGTTGGAATTATCACGACGAAGCCCAGGACTAAATGGGCTAGAAACGCGTATTGATAAAATTCTCCCTGGTAGTTGGCCTTGGGTTCGCTAATTTGTCCTGTGTTATCACTCTCAGCTATCCCTTCGGACCATTCGAGCAAAGTAACACTGCTCAGATAAACTGAATCAACAAATAGAATCGCAAAGAGAAAGAAAAGCACCACTAAAAGCTTGCGGAGCCTAGGACTGATAACGGATTTATCTACCTGGCTCATGTCTTTAGCTTAAAACCCTTCCTGGAACCTTACATTATACTTCGAATGCAAGATTTCTCGGCGAGTGGCATCAGCATAAACGGGATCTGGTAAGGGGGCGACCGTCTCACCATCTTTCGTATAAAGATCCATGTCCTTAGCCCAACCACGAAAATCCAGTACGAAATGCCGGTTCAGTCCCTCAGTTGGGGGATGCAATACCGGAAACTCTAGATGTAGCTCCTCTCCGCCGCCAATGATTGCAACCGCACCATCAAGCTCTCTAACTAATTCGGTAGCATCCCCTAACGCAGTGTAAAAGCCTCGCTGAAACTTCGTGTCCCAATACGGAGTCCGCTTCTCATAGTTATAGCTAGGGGCTTTCTGAGGACTATTAGTCCTCTGGTGGAATCCAATTCTGTTTACTTTGACCAAATCAGGCTTCACGATGTGATGGGTTATCGCCGTATTGCTAACTTCATAGACAACTTGTAGCTTATCCCAATATATCTCCATGTTTGACGACAATCTAAGCGCCGAAGTACCCTCCCTTATTTTGTTCAAGGGCAGGGTCATTTGACGAGGCATACCAGCGGGATAACCAAACTCCCGAACTAAGGGGTACCAGTTTCCAGTCTGATCTCTCGCCTCAATAGATACCGTACGATAACGAAGCCCCGCCTGCCAAGCAGCGAAGACTGTTTGGGAATAAGGATATTCTACCCAGCCATCTGCTACAAGGGTCGCTCCACTGGCTTTTAACGGTACCGAAAATTCAAGGGTTAGTTGCTGATCCTCTTCCAAGAGCCCTATAAAACGATTGTCTAATTTACCAGGATCGGGCGCTTTTTGATCTACGCTTGCAAGTAACGGTGTAACTTCAAGACCGCTTTTATTAAAGACGCGAATTGGGACCACGTTCTCTTTGAAGATAATGGGTCGACCTGTGACCCCGTCACCCATACGCTCATCAAGCACCATTGAGTAACCATTTGGCAAGTCGTAGGCGTGGATCGTTGCCGCATCCAGGTAAGCGTTTTCTTCCATGGGCTCAGTAAGCTTTATGTGATAGCTGCCATTGCGCTCCTGTATTATATTTTGTCCGAGAAGGTAGCGTTCGAAAGGTCGAGGTTCCGCATATTTTCCCGGAGACAAAAAGAAACCGATTCCAGCAACGCCAAGTACATCGGTAATGAATCTGTATTCATTCCCATCCCATACAAAAATGACAGGACAACTAGCCAACTGACGCTGTGTTTCAGCAATCTCATGCAATTTCCCTGATAGAAGATCAATTTCAGTTTGGGTGACCCCATCTGACCACGAAAGTGCGATATAGTCAGCGCGGCTGTGTCCTCCCAGTCCAAAAGAGAGAGGCATAAGGCTTTGACCCGGTCCGGAATGAGAATCTAGTACCACATCGACCGTCCACCTACCTGAGGTGCGCAATCGAGCTTGCGTTCCAATACCCGATCCATTGGACCGCATCTGATCGGCTTCGCTTCGGCCGCTTGGCACGACGGAAAGGAAATTAAAACGCCCTGAACCCGGGGGCCACTTTTCTACTCCAAGTGAGCTGGAAGTGATTACTGAAGGCCCGTTCCCAGACTTAATATTGGCAATCATCGCGCTCTGCAGATCCTCAAGCGGCTGACTGTGAATAACTAATCCCAAATTGGGGTCGATGATTTCGAAGCCGTTACCATGACTCCGCATTATTTCTTGACGTCCATCCCCATCAAAATCAGAAATTGCTAATTCAGAGACTCCATTGCTTTTCTCTCCCTGGCTCAAAACAGTTTTGTTAGCCCAATGCACGCCATCGAAGCGCCAAACCAAAAGATTATCACTCAGATCGATCCCATAGATTTCTTGATGGCCATCTGCATCAACATCACCGGCAGTAACTGATTTCATTGGGGTATTTTTGAAGTCGATGAGCCCGGGAAATGACTTATATTGCCAAGTGCGATCATTCTGCCAAATAACATTACCCCCAGAGCCCACTATTAATATATCCAGGTCCCGATCTGCATCCAAATCAGCAACAAGTACTTGCCTACCGCCATCGCCAATAATACCTATGTCGGCCGCAATATCACGAAATGTGCCATCTCGATTATTAATGAGGAGCTGAGTGCCGCGGGGTCCAGTCGCTAGAACATCAAGATCCCCATCATGATCAGCATCAAATAGAGCACCCGCATCGCAAGGTGTCCCCTCGGAAATGGGCTCTGAACGCCAAGCATCTGCCGCCTGAAAGTTCAAAAAAATGCCGTTATCTCTACACGCTACCATATCCAAAAGTCCGTCATCATTCACGTCCCCCCAAAGGATCGCACCAAGAATGCCTTTTATAGTTTCTTGGTTCTCAGAACCGGCTTTCAAAAGGAGTCCTGTTTTTTCAGCAACCAAGTGGATATCAAGTTTTCCATCACCATCAACGTCTGCGGCAGTGATTGAGGATACTGTAGCTAGGTCACTTATTTTTTCTGGTTCTCCGAATAAGGCTCCATCCGGTCGAGTTTTCACTTCAACATTTGATTGTTCAAATGAAAGTGTCTCGGCTTTGGTACCCATACGGGTATAAGAAAAGCCAGCAAGCCTAGCCGCTGGATTGGGAGCGAACCGCTGATAGTCAGAGAGTAGGCTTTCGCTTTCTTGTACGCGTCCAATTCGACGCAGAGCTTGGGAACCAGCCCAGTATGCACTTCGTAGATAAGGGTCTAGGGTGACTGCCCGTAAAAACCATTGCGAGGCAGTTGAATTATCTCCCATCTGAAGATGAGCCTGGCCGAGGAAATACGCCGCGTACGCATCATCTTCGTCCAACTGTGTTACGCGAACCATTGGTGGTATCGCTAGTTCTGGTTTTCCTAAATATAAATGGATTAGGCTTGACACGTAGAGGGCCCGAGCATTGTCCGGATCTTCCGAAAGTACATCGCTTACAATTTTGAATGCTCTTAACTCGTCGCCCTCTCTCTGTCGGTTCAAAGTAGCAATAGCGAGGTTATTCTTGGCCTCCAGCCAATCAGGTGCCGCCTTAACAACCTTTTGAAAGGTGGTTTGGGCCTTTGCGTATTCGTAACGTCCCATCTCTGCCACGCCTAAATCGTTCAGAGCGATTTGTTCTTTTGAGATATTAAAGTCAGAGCAGCCCATGAGGAAGCGTATAACCATGGACATTAATAATAATTTTTTCAAAAGTACGGTCTCTAGGTTTTCTCGTGGAGAATATTGCCTGACACTCGAACAGTCAATTTGGCCGAGCACCCTATCTTGTACATTGGGGGCTAACCCTTTACGTCGCTGAGCCAAAATAGGATGATTGGGCAGGGTTCTATCCCGATGAACAAACGAATTTAGGGTTATTACACTGACAGCGATTGGACACTAATTATGAATGACATAGTGATCATAGAACCGTTCACGCAGACTGCGCTCAAAAAAAGCCTTTTCCAGCCCCCCCAAATAGCTAGATGGCCCGATTTCTCTAGAAACTTGCTCGAACGCTCGTTGTAGTCCAGTCCACACTGGCGCTAAGCTCTCAAAGACTGCTCTCCCTTTGCTAGTAAGTGCTAACACACGCTTCCTTTTATCGTTTCCATCCTTGTATGTAGCAACATGCTCTGCTGCAATCAGCTCTCGAGACACTTGGATGATAGCTGGGTGTGAAACACCAAGCCCTCTACCAACTGCAGTGACCGGGGTTGGCCCGTATTGCTGCAAAAAAAATAGAACCAAGAACCAAGACGGTTCTAGAGGAACTTCCAACTCCTTATACAGGTGATTTATGTCTTTTTGGAGTAGATCTGACAATCGTTTAAGTCGGAAATTGAACCCTACTGCTCCTATACTCCCTAGAAACTCATTTTTCATATGGTCCAAATTTTCTTTAATAACGTAATAGCTTACGTAATACATTACATTTTTACAAGTCATTTATGTATTAGATCGAAATCCCAAAACATATACGGAGTGGCGTAGACCGAAATTTAAGGCGAGAAGCCACTGGTTATCTATATTTGAGATACTTATGTTAATCTGAGGGTTTAAATTACGTTCCCATACCGGAACCGTTAAACTTTTTCGCAGAGAATATCGTTCAAAATGAAATTACGGTCGGAGGCAAACCATTGCTTTGTTTGCGGGCCCAACAATGAAATCGGTTTAAAATTGTCATTTACAATGGACGGAGAGATTTGTAAGTGCGAATTTACCCCGCGAAAAGAACATTGTGGTTATGATGCCCTAACCCATGGTGGCATAATCTACAGCGTGTTAGACGATGTAATGGCTAATTGGTTAGTGCTCCGGGATATTAAAGCCCATACGGCGGCATGTGAAATAAGGTATCGAAGACCGCTCCGAATTGGCACAAGCGTTGTTCTAGAAGGGAAATGCATCAAAAACAAAGGACGGCTCGCTATAATGGAAGGCACAATGTTACGAAAAGATAATCACCAACTGGTTGCCAAAACTCAAGGTAGATTCATGAAAGAAAGTCTGGGGTAATCGATCTCTATCACGAATTTAAAACAGGTAAGTTCTACAGCCGAGCAAGGCATGCGAGGAACGCTAACGAATGCTGGTTTCAGTCGGCGGATAGCTGCGATCATTTACGATTCTTTTCTAGTTCTGGCTATCTGGATGATTAGTACTACTCTTTTAGTCGCTCTTCTGACGGACGGAGAAGAGATTGGGGGTCCGATTTATCAAATATTCCTTTATTTCGAAATTGGACTCTTCTACATATATTTCTGGAGCTTTAAAGGTCAAACTCTTGGCATGCAAGTATGGAAAATTTGCACCGTTGATAAGGACAATCAGCCTCTGAACATCAGCAAGTGCCTGATTCGCTTTTTATACGCAACTATCTTCTTTATTCCACTAGGTATAGGGTTCTTTTCGTTACTATTGAATAGAGAAAAGCTGACATGGTATGACATGGCTTCGGGAACCCGAGTGGTATATCTAGGTAAGAACCCTTATACCTAGTGCTCTGCCCGGCTCTAACCGGCTCGCTTTAGCACATACGAACCAACAAGGAAACATAAGAAAATCGGAGCCAACACAGCAACTATCGGAGAAAAACCAAATACCAGACTCGCGGGGGAAATAAGATTCTGAAAAAATTTGAAAGCAATACCAGCAATGACTCCTGCGAGGACCCGCGTGCCCATTGAGGATTCCCGCAAAGGACCAAAAATAAACGATATACCGACCAAGACAAGGCTAAGCGTTGCTATTGGCTGAAAAATCTTACCCCAAAATCCTAATTCAAACTTCTTACTATCCAACCCTTGCTCATCCATATACTTAATTTTTGCAACCAACTCTCTAATCGACATCCTATCTGGTTGAACAACAATCTCCGAACTAATCAAATTAGGAGTTAAGGATGTCCTCCACTCAAGACTGGGAAGCTTTCCAACTTTCACCCCAGAGCTCGTGAAGTCTGAGTAGGTTACAGACTCTAAAAGCCAATAATTCTGTCCAGCTCGTATATCGTGGTAGACCCCGCGTTGAGCGAAGAGAGATCTTCGCATTTGCTGTTTGTCAAAATAATATAGCGACACACCCTGCAGAACGCCCCTTTGTCCAACTACATCGAAATGCATATAAACTTCATTCTCGCGATACCAAAACCCACCTCTTTCTGTAATCCCCACAAGATCTGACTTTGCCTGCATTCGATCAGCGCGCGCCATCCTTTCAAAATCAGGTAGTAAAAATTCTCCTATTAACATGCCGATAAAGGCCAATACAAGGGCTGGCTTAATCGCGCTCCAAGCAATTGATAATGGCGATAATCCTGCTGCACGCATTATCAAAAGCTCACTTCTACTAGCTAATAGCCCAAGTCCTGCTATGCAGCCCATCATTGCTGCATAAGGTACCACTTCATAAAACATTCTTGGCAAGCTATAAACGACAAACCGAAATACATAAAGAAGATTATATTGATTTATCATACCCTCAGCTTGATCAATCAAGGTTAAAACAATGAAGAGGCCCAACAACGCAAGCGTGGCAAGCGCCGTTACCACCGCGACAGTTAGAGAAATGTACCGATTAAGGAGACTCAATTAGGTTTCCAACGCCATCCTGAAGGAATCACGAAATTTTTAGAGATCGTAAAAGCGATCAGCAAAAAAATTAAATGCACCCACCAGAGACCAAAAGAAAGCGGAATCTGCTCTCTTTGTAGCCCTGACTTAGCTGCGGCCAATAAACCTACATACAAGAAACATAGAAACATGCCAGGCAGAAGCTTACTTAACCTTCCCTGTCGGGGATTCACTTTACTCAGTGGTAAAGCAATTAGGGCTAGAACTGGAATCATAATAATCACAGACACACGCCAATGAAGTTCTGACAAGTATTTCGGCTCTGTGGAGTTAAGAAGCGTAAGAGTAGGTGCCCCCGAGAGACGTTCAATTCGAATCTGCGCTGGCTCGTCGGGAATAATCTGACCAAAAACCTCATACCTTACAACTTGATAGCCATGGCTGCCCGCCTGACCTGTATACCGCAAGCCATTTTTGAGAACTAAATACCGATTACCGAATTCGTCTAACTGAGACTCCCCACTTTCAGCAACCATAGTAGTTACCTCTCGTAAGCCAGTAATTTCAGAATTTTCGTATGTATTCATAAAAATATTTTCAAGTAGTCCTGAATTCTGCAACTTTTCGGTATATAACACGCGTCTACCAGATCTTACGTTTTGAAATCGACCTGGAGCAAGATTATCGAACTCTGTTTGGTTTCTCTGGTCAGCCATCAGTAATTCTGTTCGGAATTCACCCTCTGGTTTTAGCCAGAGAGATATCAATGCTGTCGCTAACATAATAAGTAGGGCAAGTGACATAATATTAATTACCAGTTGACCTGGCCCAATTCCACAAGACCTCATAACGATTATTTCATTGTCAGCATGCATTCGCCCTAGGACTAACATCAGTGAAAAAAAGAAACTAATCGGCAATATGATCTCTAAGAATCCAGGTAATCGATAGCCAATCAATAAAACTAAGACATCACTCGAGATAGTGCCTACTGCCGCCTGTTCGAGATACCCGCTAAAGCGCCATCCCAGAGAAATAAACAAGACCACCGCTACTACGGCTATAAGTGTGAAGAGAACGTCTTTTGCAAACTGCTTATACAGAGTCATTGATGTCTCCCCACGTGCTACGAAGGTTATAAAACGCTATATTATACCTTCACAAGATATCTTGTTGGAGTAACTATGAAGTATGCTGCCCGAATTGAAAGCCTTGCAACAAACAAAGCCGAGTGCATCGCGATCCCTATTTATGACTCGCTGGAAATGTCTGCGCCAGCTGCCAATTTAAACCAGATAAGTGATGGGCAAATCTCTAGGATATTAAAAAGTGGGGATCTAAAAAAAGAAGCAGGTAGCACCGTTCTAGCGTATAACTTATTAAATACAAAGATCCAACGTATTATTTTGTTCAATGCAGGCCCAAAGGAAGGATTAACTAGTAAAAAATTTATATTGATCGTAAAAAAACTGATTGTTGCTCTGAAGACTCTTCCAATCAAAAGTGCCTCGGTGTCGTTAGGTGATATCAAGTGTGAGGGGCGAAGTTCTGAGTGGCTGGTTGAGCGCACAATTGAATACTTTGAATCAGAGACTTACGAGTATCTGGAAATGAAGGGGATATCAAAAACAAAGAAAACCTTGTTTGATCAGGTCAACTTTTTATGCGATCGAAAACTATTAACTGCAGTCAGGGCAGGAATTAAACGCGGCAAAGCATTAGCACAAGGAATACAACTGGCCAAAAACCTTGCAAACGCGCCCGGGAACATTTGCACCCCCTCATACCTAGCTAGAAAAGCGAGACAACTTTGTAGAGGTAACACTAATTTGTCACTCACAATTCTGGAAGAACGAGATATGAAAAAGCTGGGTATGGGCGCTTTCCTAGCTGTGAGTCAGGGAAGTGATGAGCCAGGGAAACTAGTGTTGATCAACTATCAGGGCACAAAAAAAACAAAACGTCCCCATGTTCTTGTTGGGAAAGGTATAACGTTTGATACCGGAGGAATCAGTCTCAAACCACCCGCGTCAATGCCTGATATGATTTATGACATGAGTGGCGCCGCTAGTGTCCTAGGAACGCTTAGCTGCATTGCAGAACAGGAGCTACCTATTAATGTTATTGGTGTGCTAGCAGCAGCAGAAAATATGCCTTCGGGAAAGGCCACGCGTCCTGGGGACATTGTCAAAACAATGTCAGGACAAACAGTTGAGATTCTAAATACTGATGCGGAAGGCCGTCTCGTTCTTTGTGATGCTTTAACGTATATCGATAAATTTAAGCCTGCCAGCGTAATTGATATCGCCACTTTAACAGGGGCGATTATTACTAGCCTAGGCTCAGTAGCTTCGGGGCTTTTCTCAAACGACGACCAACTAGCTGAGCAAATATTAGAGGCTGGTGAAATAGCATGCGACCGTGCCTGGAGGCTACCTATTTGGGAGGAGTATCAGACCCAAATTGCGAGCGCATTCGCCGATATGGCCAATATTGGCGGAAAGGAAGCGGGTAGCATAACGGCAGCTTGTTATCTAGCGAGATTCGCGAAAAATTATCGGTGGGCTCATTTAGATGTTGCGGGTACAGCTTTCAAGGGATCAGGACTCAGTAAAGGCTGTACAGGAAGACCAATAGCACTGTTGTGTCAATACCTTTACGACCAGATATGACGCTGATAAATTTCTATCAAATTGGTAAGGAAGAATCTGTGTTGGAATTTACTTGCCGGCTCATTAATGCGATGTATCGACGAGGACACCAGATCCATGTGCACACAGGGAATAGGGATACTTCTAAAGAACTGGACAAGCTTCTCTGGTCCATGAATGACAGTCATTTTATTCCTCATGAGATATATACCAAAACAGGTATCGCAAGAATTAAAATTAGCGACCATGACATACCTGACGACCATTGTGACGTTCTAGTAAATCTTTCATACGAAATCCCAGATTTTTTCTCACGATTTGAACGAGTTGCAGAAATAGTACCAGTAAACCAGCAGGATCGTGAAAGAGCGCGCAAAAACTATCGCTTCTATCAAGATCGCGGATATCAGCTCGCATACCATGAAATAACTGGCGGAAAAAATGTCTGAAGAAGAAAACTCAGATTTAAAAAAACAGGCGTCAAATAAAAGGCCAATAACCTTAGACCTTTTTGACGGAACACCGAAACCAGAAAGGAAATTTAAGGCTAGTAGTTTGAAAAAGAAAAAAAAGAGTATTTCAACAAACCCACAAGGAATGAACGAGGAACTAAAGAAAGAGCTTACTAATCAATTACAATCGATTTTAAACGATATCGAACAAGCAACTGACAACACTTAGCGTTTAGGTATAATCTACTCATAGTTCCGGGTTCCAACGGTCATGGACAAATATCAACCAAAAGACTTTGAAGAAAAGTGGTACAAACGTTGGGAGCAAGATAATAATTTTGCGCCCAGCGGAGTCGGGACCCCTTATTCGATAGCGATCCCACCACCGAATGTCACCGGAACACTTCATATGGGACACGCATTTCAGCACAGTCTAGTCGATTCACTGATTCGATATCGGCGTATGAAAGGACACAATACTCTATGGCAGATGGGAACAGACCATGCCGGTATAGCCACCCAACTTATCGTTACTGAGCAGCTAGCAGCAGAAAATATTACGCCAACTGAACTCGGAAGAGAAAAGTTCGTTCAAAAAATTTGGGACTGGAAGAGAACATCAGGGAACACTATATCCAAACAACTTCGGCGGATGGGCGCTTCCCTTCATTGGGAAACTGAACGTTTTACCCTTGACGAGGGCCTTTCCCGTGCAGTTCATGAGGTATTTGTGAGACTTTACGAGGAAGGGCTAATTTACCGCGGTAAACGCTTAGTGAACTGGGACCCCGTTTTGAAAACCTCGATCTCAGATCTAGAAGTAGTAGCGAAAGAGGAGGAAGGTCATTTATGGCACTTACGTTATCCACTAGCTGAAGATCCAAAAAAATATATCGTAGTCGCAACAACACGGCCAGAAACAATGCTTGGCGATACTGCAGTGGCGGTGCATCCTGAGGATGAGAGGTACAAAAGCTTAGTAGGGCAAGCCATTATGCTCCCTCTTTCACAAAGGACTATACCAATAATTTCAGATGAATATGTAGACCAAGACTTTGGGAGTGGCTGTGTAAAAATCACTCCAGCCCATGATTTCAACGATTATGATATGGGTACTCGGCATGATCTAAAGGTTATAAATGTATTTAATGAAGATGCATCGGTAAACGAGCAAGCGCCAAAAAAATATCACGGAATGGATAGGTACGAAGCGAGGAACGCTATCCTAAGAGATCTTGAAGAGCTGGACATGATCGAAAAAATTGAAGCCCATACATTGTCTGTTCCACGAGGAGAAAGGTCTGGCGTCATAATAGAGCCTTATCTGAGCGACCAATGGTTCGTAAAAACAAGACCTCTTGCTGAACCAGCAACTGAAAAAGTTAAATCGGGTGAAATAGAATTTATACCGAAGAATTATGAAAATACTTTCTTCGCCTGGATGAAGGATATCCAAGATTGGTGCATCTCACGTCAACAGTGGTGGGGACACCGAATACCTGCTTGGTATGATGAGGAAGGAAAAATCTATGTAGGACGAGATGAACGAGAAGTGCGAGCCAAAAATAAGCTACCCAATGACTTTTCTCTAAAGCAGGATGAAGATGTACTAGACACTTGGTTTTCGTCTGCACTTTGGACATTCTCAACACTTGGCTGGCCCGATAGGACTGAGGATCTGAAAACGTTTCACCCAACGAGCGTTATGGTCACAGGTCATGACATTATTTCATTTTGGGTATCGCGGATGATTATGATGACACTTAAATTCGTTGGGGAAGTACCTTTCAAAAAAGTTTACGTCACAGGCATGGTGACAGACGCGGATGGGCAAAAACAATCAAAATCAAAAGGTAACGGCCTCGACCCCATGGATATTATTGAAGGTATTTCTCTCGAGGACCTTATCCACAAGAGAACGGCTAACCTTCTGCAACCAAGGATGGCGAAAAGTGTAGCGCAAAATACTAGCCGCGAATTTCCGAAGGGTATACAAGCTTTTGGGACCGATGCTCTTAGATTTACTTTTTATTCAATTGCTACGCGATCACGTGCTATTCGATTTGACATGAATCGTGTAGAGGGCTATCAACACTTCTGTAACAAACTTTGGAATGCCGCCAATTTTGTCTTCATCAATACGAATGAAGAAGAATTAGGTAGATCAACATCCAACTGTGATGTTATCGATAGTTGGATAGTATCGGAGCTAAACCATACAGTTGAGCTTGTCACAGAGGCAATGAATAATTTTCGTTTTGACCTCGCGGCAAAAGCAATTTACGAATTTGTTTGGGATGAGTTTTGCGATTGGTACTTAGAGTTAGTTAAACCTATCTTAAATCAGCCTGGTCTAAGCGAGCAGGATATTCAGGCAAAAAGATTCACCTTAATTTCCGTCCTCGAACAGACTCTTCGACTATCCCACCCATTCTTACCTTTTATAACTGAAGAAATCTGGCAAAAAATCCCCCGAAAAATTCGTGGCGAGGGTAAAACAATAATGAATCGCCCCTACCCATTACCTGATCAAGTTTTAATTAATCAAAGCGCAAATAGTGACGTAGCCTGGGTAAAAGAAGTGGTCACAGGAACACGGAATATTAGAGGAGAAATGGATATCTCTTTTAGTACCCCAATTCCTATAATATTCTCAAATGGATCTAAGGCAGACAAAGATCGATTTCATAAATTTCGGTCAGTACTTGACTATCTTATCAAACCAAAAGAAATTTCATGGGCTGGCTTAGAGGATGACCACCCGCCCTCATCCACTCACTTAGTCGGTGAGATGCAATTGTTAGTTCCCCTTAGAGGCCTCATAAATAAAGAAAAAGAGATCTCTCGATTAAATAAGGAGATCAACAGAAAGACCGTTGATCAGGCACGTGCTGAAAAAAAATTGAACAATAAAGAATTTTTAAGGAAGGCTCCTTCGGAAGTGGTCAACAAAGAGCAAGAAAAATTAAACGATATAAAATCTGCACTTTTCAAACTGCAAGAGCAAAAACTAAAAATCTCTTCCCTATAATTAAAAAAAGTAAGCCAGAGATTGGACAGGGTTATCGCATTGTGTCTTAATGCATGGATGGCAGCAAGCCAATATTTAGACTTTATAAGAGGTTTGGGCTATGTCCGAGAGACAGTCTGGTACCGTAAAATGGTTTAACGACGCGAAAGGCTTTGGCTTTATTGAAAGGCAAGACGGCGAGGATGTATTCGTTCACTTTAGGTCAATACAAGGGGAAGGCTATCGAACTCTGAAACAGGGTGCACACGTAGAGTTTGGGTTATCGGAAACAGAAAAGGGTTTCCAGGCTGAGGACGTAGCGGAGATTTAAGAGCTGTTAATCTAGGCAAGTTAGCCAGCCGTCAGAACAAGGTCTTTTGTCATCCAACCAGGCAGCACGTAGTGCATAAAATCTCGTTAATAATGTGGAGGCCGCTCATCCTCACCAGATGGAAACTCCCGCAAAAATAACTTTAGCTGCTTAGTAATCATCTCTAATCTTTGAGTAAGATCTATTATCTGCCTTTGCTGGTTTAAAACTGCATCGTCCAGTTTCGCCAGTAGGTCTTCCTGAAAAGTCAGCCTAGTCTCAAGATCCTGAATTCTTGACTCCATCAGTAACGCATCCTTACTTTGACCCCCCGATCCCTCAGATACTCTTTCAGTTCAATTACTTTATATTCGTCATAATGAAGCATTGATGCCACTAAAGCAGCATCAGCACAGCCTTCAGTAAGAACCTCATAAAGGTGTTCTGGTTTCCCCGCACCACCAGAAGCAATTACAGGAATAGAAACCGCCTCAGCAATCATGCGTGTAAGCTTAATCTCATAGCCATCACGTGTACCATCCGCTTCAATAGAATTTACAACTAACTCCCCGGCACCTAGCTCTTCACCTTTCAAGGCCCACTCCAGGGCATCAAGACCCATGCGCTTCCGACCTCCGTTTATCACAATTTCATAACCACTCGGAAAGTCTCGACTGGCTCCCACCTTAGAGATATCCATGGAAAGAACTGTGTTTTGGTTTCCAAGTGCATGTGCGCACTCAGCAATAATAGCCGGATTCCTAACAGCGGCAGAATTGACATTGATTTTCTCGGCCCCTGCCCATAGTAGTTCTCTTGCATCAGTGACCGAACGAATACCTCCACCCACAGAAAATGGGATATAAACTTCTCGAGCAACCTTCCCAACTACATCCAACATGATATCTCTTTCCTCGCTGGACGCTGTGATGTCATAAAAGACGAGTTCGTCTAGGCCTTCGTTATAATATTGCTTGGCCTTCGCTACAGGGTCCCCAATATCTCGAGTATCAACAAATTTTACGCTTTTCGCGAGATTACCGTTCCTAACATCAAGACACCCTATTATCCTTTTACTCAGCATGTCCTAGTCTCCGTTCCAGGAGGAAAACGCTGCTAACAGACGTAATCCAAGCTCTCCGCTTTTCTCTAAATGAAATTGAGTTGAAAAAAAATTCTCACGGCCAATAACACTTGCGAATTCAACATCACCATAGTTAGTTCTACCAAACACGTGCTCCTCAGATTGTGGACGGGCGAAATAACTATGGACGAAGTAAAACTCATCTTTATTCTGAACCGATCGCAGTATAGGATGATCCTGAACAATTTCTAGTTCATTCCAGCCTATATGAGGCACTTTAACTGACCTATCCGAGAACGAGAATCTCTCACAAGCACCAGGGATAAATCCAAGACATTGCTTATTCCCCTCCTCGCTGAACTCCAGAGCAATTTGAAGCCCGAGACATATTCCCAATAGTGGTTTCCCTGAATTAAAAAATTCCGAGATTGCCTCATCAAGCCCTCTTCGTTTCAAAGTTAACATAGCGCTTTCTGCTGAACCAACTCCCGGGAAAATAACCTTATCAGCCTTAATAACCAGACCTGGATCTTCTGTAATCCTGGCGTCAAGCCCCACACTATGACACGCGCGTTGAACACTCCTCAAGTTCCCTGCATCGTAATCTACAATTAGTGCTTGCATAAATAAACCGTTCCTCTATGAACATTATAGTAGCGCCGCGGTTCCGTGCAAAATAACGTTGTTACTTGTATTATATATATAATACAGATGGTATTTGGCATGCATTTAAACATTGAACCCCGAAACTCTAAACCCGTATTTCAGCAATTGGTAGATCAGATCCATTTCGCTATAAATACCGGTAATCTAAAACCCGGCGAGAAACTCCCCAGCACGCGAGCGTTAGCAGTTAGATATGGTATAGCAGCAAATACCGTTGCCAAAGCTTTTAGGCAGTTAGAAATCCGAAATGTCATAGAAGCTAAAAATCGCTCCGGATATTTTGTAAAAGATGCTTTTGTCACCAGATACAAGGCACGGGGAGTAAGTGCGGATAAAACCGAGGTTCATAAGGCAATCAGAAACCTTGATGCTGGATTTCTACCCGGCGCGTTTTGCAAAATCTCAGAGGATTACCTTACCGGGGACCCAGAAAAATGCTGCGTTATACATTCGGATGGTAGCGGTACAAAATCGATAGTAGCCTACTTACACTATAAAGAAACAGGCGACGCTCATGTTTTCGAAGGGATAGCCCAAGATAGCATTGTTATGAACTTGGATGACCTCATGTGTGTGGGAGTAAATGGTCGCGTTATTTTTTCGAATACGATAAATCGTAATGCTTTAAACTGCCCAGGAGAAGTTATCGATGCACTCATAAATGGTAGCGAATCATTCCTGGCCACCATGAGGGACTTAGGAGTAGAAATCTATTCGGGTGGCGGTGAGACTGCGGATGTGGGAGATCTTACAGGGACCATAGTTGTAGACTCCTGTGCTGTAACTACAATGAGGAAAAAAGATCTAATCGCCAATGCAATTACCCCAAATCTCGCAATCGTCGGCCTAGGCTCTGCTGGCCAATCTTCATACGAGAAAACAGAAAATAGTGGTATTGGGAGTAACGGGCTAACAAGTGCAAGACATGACTTACTTTGTCACGCTTACGGAGAAAAATACCCCGAAACATTTGATAGTAACTTACAAGGCAACCTCGTTTACTGCGGCCCTTACGCATTAAATGATTCTCTACCAGAATCAAATCTGAAAGTTGGGGAAGCGATATTAAGTCCAACACGAAGCTATGCACCCATCATAAAAGTGCTTCAAACAGAGATCGGCCAAAAAATAAAAGGATTGGTCCATTGCTCTGGAGGAGGTCAGACCAAATGTCTTAATTTTGGTTCAGGGATACATTTCAAAAAACAAAACTTAATGCCTGTTCCGACAATTTTCAAAGAAATACAGAGTTGCTCCGGAACCAGCTGGCATGAAATGTATAAAGTATTTAATATGGGTCATCGGATGGAGGTATACGTCCCGCAAAAATACGTCGACCTAGTCGTATCGATTGCCGATGAATTTCAAGTAACTGCCCAGCAAATTGGGGTTACTGAAGAAGCACAAATAAATCAAGTCACACTTGAGGACTGTGAGGGCAACGTTCAAAAATATAAATTGTAAAGTTCCGTAAATTTCCTAACAAAAAATAGAAATATGGTCACAGATATAGCAAGCTACTTGGCGTTCAATCTTTCAACCAAAGATTGATAAAAGTTTCCCACCACGGGCAAAGAATAAGTCGATTTTCGAGCAACGAAGCGTACAGGTCGCATCAATCCTTGTTCACCTAAATTGATAAGACAATGCTTGGGGACTTTCAATGTTTTAGCGACTCCTATCGGCACCATTCCATGACCAAAACCGGCTATAGCCATTTGCGCCACGCTAAAGAAGGATTCCAAACTGACCACTCTACGAATGCGCAAACGTCTAACTTCGTCTTGAAAGGAGCGCCAAGCACCCGAGTAATCTTCAATTGTGATCACTGGTAATTCACCCTTGGAGGGGTAAGCTATCTGCTCACACCCTGAGGGAATTATAACCATAGCCTCTTGGGTCAAAACCTCCGACTGTAAGTCCGTATCGAAAGAATCAGAACCAGTACAAACACCAACCATGAATTCTCCCGAGCGAATTCGGTCTAAAACAACTGGAGTTCTATGCGTGTGAAAAATAAATGAAACTTCCGGCATCTCTTTTTTTATTTCGTGAAAAACACCTGGACCCCAGGACGAGAGTATCGCGTCGGAAACACCGATGACTAACTCGCCACTAGCAGAGCGCTCCTCAATAAACATATCTCTTAATTCCGACAGAATAGGAGAAATCTTATCGACAAGCCGCTGCCCATACTGAGTTAACTCAACACGCCGGCCTTTTTTTTGTATGAGGTTTTTATCATAATATTTTTCTAGTGCAGCAATGCGTTTACTCACCGCTGACTGGGATACTCGCAACTCCGTGCTTGCTTCCATCATGGTACCCGTGCGAGATAGAACCAACAAAGTTTCCATATTTTCTATCATTGCTGTACCTCACTCTCTATCGCTGGCATTCTAATCCTTTAATTCGCTTTAATCACCAACTGGTCTTACGCAAACTTAGGCAATCTATTACCACGCCCCTGGCCATCTTGGTAACAGCGCTCATATCGAAGGTTCAGGGATGCTAGCGGACAACATTTAATAGCGTCTTTACTTTAGTTACCGAAGATGATGGTGTTAGATGACGTCACACAATTGTTTTCAGAAAGGTTTTTAGTGTAGCTTTACAGATAGAACATCGCATAGCTAGTCTTCCTTCCTTAATCGCTGGGCCACTATTTATCAAGGCGTGTTAATATCAACGACATATGTGTCTTAAAAGGTAGTTACTTGAATAAGAAGACTCCCACTTTTTACGCCACCTCTTCGTGTCCGCAGAATCTCGATATTACAAAAAAACCTATTGCTTTCAGTATTGAAAGCGTTGTCACTGTTACTTCGACGCTTGTGGGCCCTGCAAGCAAGTAATTAGTAATTATTTTTCTGTGAAAATTATCTTCTTGGAGAATAAGTATTAGGGAGGTAAGCGGTTACTCAGATCCTTAGAAACCAAAAGAAACTGGTTACTAAATCACTTTCTTCACCGCTTATGCACCAAACTTCTGGTTATAGCTCTAGAAATCACTATTACGGTTGAAGGTAAAGTTAATACTGAAAAGGAGCTACAGGTAACAAATAACTCGGTTTTTTCGCTCTGTGAGCCACTATTTCGAACATTCATTTGGAATCATATTTTTTTAACTAAGAATACGAGGTTTATAACCTGGCAGTTCCCACAATAGGCCTGATTACAAATAGCAAATCACCTTCATTTACCTGTTGCCCAGAATTAAGATTTATTCGGGTCACACGATACTTTTGATTAGAACTGTAGAGTTCACCGGCATCAGTGGAAAAACTATTTAGCGTCACGGGAGAAAACATTTTCATAGCTTCAAGTTGACAAATAATATCATCAGTTGATATTACATCCCCCAAATTAACGTATTCTGGTTCCGAGGGCGATGGAGTCAAGTAGAAGACTCCGGCAGAAGGAGCTAAAACCTTAATTTCGTCACTACCTTCAATCCTTATCATCTCTGGATCTAGGGCCGAGTTATCGCTTCCGCTACCTTCCTCAATTTCCTGAATCAAAGCCGATGCGTTAATCCGACTCAGAAATTCTGGGAGATAATTGGTGTCATAAGTTCCATCAATGAAAGTTTGATCCCTGAGTATCCGTTTGATTAAACTTATATTTGTACAAATTCCATGAATTGTCACGGATTCAAGATAGTCATACATTTTCGAAATTACATCTTGACGGCTCTTACCATGACATATTATCTGTATGATTAAACTATCGTAAAAAGGGGAAACCACTTTTCCAGCCCCAACAGTAGAGATCAGTTCAATATCATCTGCCTCTGGAAGAATACATTCTGTTATCTCTCCGGGAGTTGGCACAAACGATACATTACCGTCAGCATCCCGAACTGCTTTCTCTGCGTTAATTCGTACCTCAAGTCCGTAACCTTTTTCCTTTATCTTTAAATCAGATATAGATTCACCTGACGCAATGGCGAATTGTTTTCCCACAATGTCAATACCTGTTACAACCTCTGTGACAGGGTGTTCAACCTGTAATCGGGTATTCATTTCCATGAAATAGATCGCATCATTAGGCACATCATAGATAAATTCAACAGTACCTGCGCCATGATAATCTACGGTATTGGCAATCTGCTCAGCATATCCAAAAACAGCCTTCTTCAATTTCGTAGGAAGCATGGTCGACCCTGATTCTTCCATTAGTTTCTGATTATTACGTTGAACACTGCAATCTCTAAGCCCGAGAACTCTTGTGTTACCCTTACAGTCACGTAAAATCTGCACCTCGATATGCCGTAGGGAGGTGACAAATTTTTCGATATAAACATCGCCATTCCCAAATGCATTCTTAGCTTCGGTAGTAACTTGATGGAACAAACCATGAATCTGCTCCGGACGCTCTACTATTTGAATCCCCTTACCTCCGCCCCCATGAACAGCTTTTAACAAGACTGGAAAACCAATATTCTCCGCAATCTCTGCAGCACGTTCTGCAGTATCTACAATACCGTGGCTTCCCGGGACAACCGGCACGTCGATCCCCATAGTTGTATTAATCGCATTTGATTTGTTCCCCATTGTCTCCATGCTATTAACTTTGGGTCCTATAAAGTTAATGCCTCGTTGACGGACAATACGGGCAAAATTAGGATCCTCAGATAAAAACCCAATACCTGGATGCAATGAATCAACCTGCTGAACCTCCGCTATACTTAAAACACTCAAAGCATTTAGATAGCTCTCATCAGAGGTATTGCCTCCAATACATACAAGAGTGTGCCCCGCTCCTGAACTAATCATATCTGCAGCGACAGAGTCCATATCCGGGTCTGACTGCACAAGGACAACACTAAGACCATGTTCCTTGGCTTTACTTACTAGTTTTACCGCAGTACATCCCCTAGCATGAATCAAAGTTTTTTTAATTGGACGGATAAGTTCACTTTCCAATGCTTCAGGCTTAACTATTATGGGGCGTGCCGCAGTGAGCACTCCAGCCATTATACGATCAACTACATCCTCTACTGTCTCTGTGGGAAGAGGTATTCCGGGATCAACACTCCTCAGCTCATCATCCAAACTTTCGGCAAAAGGATGCTTGACTAGACCTTTCATCGCTCCATCTTTAACCGAGAGATAATTGCTTAGTAGGCACGTGAATGGAAGATTGGATTCTACAACGGCTTGGCCAGCAAACGGCATACTCGTGCCTGTGAAATAGTAAGTCTGAACCAATGGATGAGTAACGAAACTTGCTTGTGCACCCCCCGTGCAGTCTCCGAAACCAAACATTATAATTGGAAGATCGTTATCGCGCACGAACCGGGTAATGCGATCATTCACAACTGCCATGGTAAATAGGGCAGTGGCTCCTTCCTTGGTTTGCATGCCTCCGGATGAAACGAAACAAATTACTGGGAGTCTTTGAATCGCACATTCAACAAGCAATTTACAAAATCTAGTGCAGTCAGAACTGTCAATACATCCCACCTGAAACTCTATATTTGAAATTACTATACCGGCCTTATAACAACCCGTATCTGTTTCAAAATCGCCAATTCCGGTAATCAAACCACATGGTTGCAACCCTTTATTAAGAGCTGCCTCAATTGTCGGTCTGAACGTCGGAAAATTGACTGGATTCGCGGACATTAGGGTGCCATTTAATTCGGTAAAATTTGTAACATATCTCTTTACTAAAGCAGTCTTTGTAGTGCGCTGTCTTCTTTTTTCTCTGGTTAACACCTCATTAAAAAGCAGGTCTCGATAGGCTATGGTGAGGCGATTCCAAAAGTCTTTTCTCCGACCTATCCTAACTGGCTCGACTTTCCCCTCGTATTTTTTATCATCTCGACGACTGGCATAGTATTCGGGCAATAGCTTCTCAAAGAAAAAGCTTACAATGACGAATAACGTATCGGACTTGTCTTTGTGGACTACTCTGATCCATTCCTCAACCGCCTTAAGAAACTGACTACTACGTGAATGGTGAGAGAAATACGCCATCCAATTATCGAAATCTCTCTCAATTTGATCAGCGGTAATGTCTTCAAAAACCAAACTTAGCTTTGCCTCTTCTACAGAGGTATCAAGTATTTTTTCAACGAACGAGGCAGGAACTATTCTTGATTCATTAGCGTGCCTAGCTATAGAAACCAGATCGCGGACGATATTGTTATAAACGATAGAGAAGATTATGAGATTACGTGACTGTAGAATGAACTCGCTACGAATGTCATCATCAAGTATAACATCAAGTATGGTTAGATCTTGATTATCCCGCCCTCGAATTTTTTCTTGCTTACGCTCCAGGAAGGTCCAAAGAGTATCCTCTAGAAGTCTTCGATTCAGCTTTATAGAACTCTGCTCCTCTCTAGCCAATATTCCTTTGGTATGATTTGATAGGTCAACGTTTCTCAATAGCGACTCGTCAAAAAGAGAATGATTCTCGATAATAAAATTAAGCTCTGAGACCAGCTGGCCTCTGAGCTGAGAGTCATTTTTTGATTCAATATAATCAAGATCAAATAGCTTTTTCCCTTCAAAAGAGAATAGAGATTTTAAATGCGTAATAAAATCTGTGCTTGAACTAGAAATCTTTATTAGAAGAGCCTTTACATCACCCAGGTCATCTGTCGACAACAAGTAAGCATTTGTCTCTGGGTCCTTCAAATGCTGGATTAAAGCAGAAAGATTATCTGCAGCGCTAGATTTCCATCGATTGTATAAATGTAACCCAACTACAAAGCATAAATCATCCTTTGCGTTCGCATAGTTTTCCTTTGGCTCCCCAAAAAATATCTGAGCAATTTTCCCTCTCTCATCTCCTAATGCTGCTTTTTTTTCTGTGTAGCTCTTCCATGACTTATTTAAAATATCCTCGTACCGAATTTTGTCTGGATCCTGAAACCAACTAAGGAAAGCAGACCGTCGTTCCCGATGAAGTCTTTGTGCTAACTCACCCTCAGGAATATCGCTATCCGCCAACCTGCCATAGAGTGTGGTAGTGGTACTTTTAATTCTATTTCGCAAGCCAAGATAGCGGAGGAAACGAACCGCCACTCCAAAAACGTTAGGGTATTCAGTAGGCGAAATACGCAACTTCAGTGTTGAACTCGCATGCACCGCTGCCAGAGATTCAGATAAGTGCAGATAACGGTTGATATTTCGGTGGTAGTGCTCAAAAATCTCCGGAGATTCTGCTACAAAAGATTTGACACTCTCCTCAATGAAGGTAATCCCAGAGACGATAACATTCCGGAAATTTTTAATTTTGTCTTTTTCCCCTGGGTCATAATCAACTATCCCGTCAATATTACCTTGTTTATAAAGTTCGAATGGGGAGACTCCGACGAACTTTGCGCATTCCTGCCAGGAGAGATTGTATCGGGTAACTAGATTAGCGAGGCCTTTTGGGTGAATGGTGTTAAAAACGCCAGTGCGCAAACTAAGCAAAAGATTGCTAGCAGCTAGAGGTATAGCACCACCTGAATAACCCTGGCCAATAATAATGCCTAAGGTCGGCACGTCTACATTACATAATTCTGCTATCAGCCGGGAAATTGAATGTGCCTGATTATTAGAATTTGCTTGCTCGTTACCATCCGCTCCTGGCGTATCCATAAGTGCAACGATTGGAATTGAGCGCACAGCGAAATTACTGGCTGCTTGGGCCGCAGCCTCATGGTGCTCTGGCCCCCAAACACCAGAGGCATAACTTCGCTCTTGAGCGATAAATCCAATGGTTCTTTGGGTTCCGTTAAAGTCAAATTCGCATTCTGCTGAATAGAATGGACCGTCAATAGTCTCATGTATTATAGGGACATCAAGCGCGCTAATGATATCTCTGGCACTATCTCTAGAAGTTTCCTCGCAGGGTGCTACCGTTGCCGCAATGTACGCATCAACATCCAGCTTACGCAATTGATCAAGCTTTAGTTCTATCTGTCTATCTGTAAGCACTCCCTCTATGAATGACGAGGTCTCTTTTCTTGGAAATAGGGAAAAATCCTCGGCCAGACGCTCTGCATTTAGATAGAGTTGATCAACAGTCTCTACTTGTTCTTTCATCCAACTATGTTCCCAACAGCTTAGTTATTGATTGAGAAGTTTTCTCTCATTACGCCTCGACCCTATCCACAAAATTCAGAGCAATGGATTTCCTAAATTATTGATTTTTATGGTTTTTATAATTATTCCTAATATTTCTACAATTGGTCAAGCGGTATTTTTCCGATTTTTGCTTGCCACTCTCTAGGACCGGTGACATGCACAGACTCCCCTCGATGGTCTACGGCAACTGTAACCGGCATATCCTCAACCTCAAACTCATGAATAGCTTCCATCCCAAGATCAGAAAATGCAACTACCCGAGATTTACGAATAGCTTTCGAAACTAGAAACGCCGCACCACCAACTGCCATGAGGTAAACCGCCTTGTGTTTTCTAATTTCCTCGATGGCTAGGGGGCCACGCTCAGCTTTGCCAATCATGCCTAGAATCCCCGTCGAAGAAAGCATCATCCCTGTGAAACCATCCATTCTTGTTGCTGTAGTGGGACCTGCTGGCCCCACTACCTCTTCACGAACAGGATCTACTGGACCTACGTAGTAGATAAACTTCCCTTCGAATTCGATTCCCTCCGGCAAGGGCTCCCCTTTCTGAAACAAATCTTGAATTCTTTTATGTGCAGCATCTCGACCTGTCAACATTTTCCCTGATAGCAACAAACGCTCACCTGGTCTCCACTGCATGATTTGATCTTGGGTGAGGGTATTAAGATTGACACGCCTGCTGTTACCCTCCCCCTCAAAAACAATATCGGGCCAGATATCTGGACTTGGAGCAGAAAGATCTGCTGGACCGGAGCCATCAAGGATGAAGTGAGCATGGCGAGTGGCCGCACAATTTGGAATCATAGCAACGGGAAGGTTGGCAGCATGAGTAGGATAATCGAGAATTTTAACATCAAGTACGGTAGTTAGCCCCCCCAAGCCCTGTGCACCTATTCCGAGATCATTGACCTTTTCAAAAATCTCCAACCGGAGTTCATCAATTCGTGTCTTGGGACCATTTTCTCTCAACTCATAGATATTGATGGGTTCCATTAATGACCGTTTAGCTAAAATCATAGCCTTCTCGGAAGTACCACCAATACCAATACCTAAAATTCCGGGAGGACACCAACCAGCGCCCATAGTAGGCACTGTTTTTATAACCCAATCGGCGATATTGTCAGATGGATTGAGCATAGCAAACTTAGACTTAGCCTCTGAGCCCCCTCCTTTAGCAGCAATATGTACTTCGACTGTGTTACCGCGCACAAGTTCAGAATGAATAACAGCAGGTGTATTGTCCTTAGTATTTACTCTCAAACCGGCTGGATCAGCCAACACCGAAGCTCGCAGAATATTCTCTGGATGCAAGTATGCTCTTCTAACCCCCTCATTAATCATATCTTCTAAGGATAAACTAGTATCGAAATGTACCCCCATCCCAATCGATAAAAAAATATTTACTATCCCGGTATCTTGGCAGACCGGTCTTTGACCCTCAGCACACATTTTAGAATTGTATAGGATCTGAGCCATCGCATCTTTGGCAGGCAGAGATTCTTCTCTTTCATATGCATGGGTTAATGCGCGAATAAAGTCAGGTGGGTGATAGTAGGAAATGTATTGGAGAGCATCCGATACACTCTGAATCACATCTTCTTCAGCAATCTTTTTCATGTCATTCATGCTCACTTTGTGTCGCAGCGGAGGATACCATAGGCGGTTGTCGGATATAATGCAGTTATTTGAACTTGAGACTACATAATATGAGTGATTTGTGGCTAAAAATCGTAACTATTATTTTAGGCTCAGGCCTTTTCATTATCGGCTGGATAACTATCGAGAGCCATCCAGAACCACAAAAATTTAATGTGCCCACTCAGTTTAAAACAAACCAAAGTCCTTTTTATTCCGAACAATTTATTCCCAAACATCAAACGGCAATGGTGCATGCAGCTCAAGCAAATTCAACACCTGAGGGTATAACTGCTTACTGGTTCGGCGGTTCGAGGGAGGGAGCACGCGATGTTCAAATTTATAGTGCATCCTACACTAACAACCAATGGGAAATACCTAGAGCTATCATAAACCGAGAAAAGGTAACAAGTGATCTTAACCGTTACATCCGAAAATTAGGTAATCCTGTGAGTTATCGATTTAGCAATGGAAAAATTTGGTTATTTTTTGTTTCGGTTTCCATTGGAGGTTGGGGAGGAAGTTCAATAAATATGATTGAATCTAACGATGAGGGAATAACTTGGTCGAAAACAAAAAGGCTGGTCACTTCCCCATTCTTTAATATTAGCAACTTAGTGAGAAACAAACCGATTGAATATCAAGACGGTACTATTGGATTACCGATCTATCACGAATTTCTAAGTAAGTTTGGAGAAATAATTCGACTAGACGAGTCAGGAAAGATTATCGATAAAATTAGAATAAGTCACGGCAACTCAACACTCCAACCGACCATAGTTGCTAAAAGTGACAGTGACGCGATGATATTCTTGAGGAATGCTGGCGACAAACCGAGGCGAATTGTCAAGCTAGAAACCAGCGACAGCGGTCACTCATGGAACAAAATGGATGCATTAGACCTACCCAATCCGAATGCAGCCATAGATGCAATTTCTTTTCAGAATCAGATTTTATTAGTATTCAATAATACGGTTCGGGGACGAAATAACTTGAGTCTAGCAATCTCTGCAAATAAGAAATGGCAAGTCTTACATCGCTTCGATCACTCACAAACCAGCAATACTTCTGAATTCTCTTATCCTACAATTATCCGCGGATTCGACGATAAGATACATGTACTGTACACATGGAATAGAGAATTAATTAAACATATTTCGTTTAACGCCAAGTGGATAGAACAACAAATCTGATGGACTATATACCTCTTCTTTCGGCAGCATTTTTTTTCGCAACGATAATATCTTTGATGGTCCATAAAAAACCTAGAGGGTTAAAAGCAATCGTCTTTGTCCTCGTTTTCCTCACCGCCCTAGTTCGAATAGAGGATATTAGTATAGCTAGTTATATATGCTTTATAGCAGGAGATCTCAGTCCTACTACACTTCTCCTTTTATTTGTCTTTTTGTATCAAAACCTAGCGAACTGGAAACTACCTAGTAAACTTGAGAAAGAGCTGGCCCAACTACAGACTTTAGTTGCTTTAGTCGCTCTTGTTTTGTACCCCTCTGCTTTGGGCTTTTCTTCAGTTGACATATATAGCCATGGCTTCTACCCACTCGTGCTAACCCCCATACTTTTTGCTCTTTTTGGACTAAGTATGTATCGCGGTTGGTACTACCTTGGTGGCCTAATAATAATGAGCTGGACTTGCTACCAACTCAGTGCTCTAAGTTCGGATAATCTTTGGGACTACCTTATGGATCCTTTGCTCGCAACTTGGTGCTTGTTTAAACTTAAAGGTGCTTTTCGCTGGCCAAGAGCTGAGACCTTTGAAGCAGGCCTGGTCTTTCTAGTTGGATCATTTCTTTTATTTTCTACAATTCACGCTAAAGTAAATCCTACCATGTTTAGCATGCACTTTTTAAAAGAAGACAGCTTCATCGAATATGCAACCTTCTTTGCTTTGATAATCGGATTTTTTATTTGTAGCAAGAGGTCAATAGACTTATGGGGAAGACGACAAAAACGTTTCATTTTCACTACTACTATGCTCGCTGTCCTTTGTCTCTTTGGAGCCGGTGAGGAGGTCTCTTGGGGACAAAGGGTATTTGATATTGAATCATCCAATTTTTTTCTAAGTCATAACAAACAACAGGAAACCGGCCTCCATAACCTAGTTTTTACGATTAATGGTACAGAATACAGTGTTAATAAAGTTTTATTTGGAACTGGTTTAGCTGTCGGTCTTTGTATCTATCTCTTCGTAATGACCCCCCTCTACCGCACAAAGCCTTCACTTAAATCTTATCTCGATCAACTGGGTGTTCCTATGCCCAGAAACTATCAGATTATCGGATACCTATCGATCATTCTTGTGGTTGAACTATTTATTGATTCATCAAGGCGCGGAGAAGTCACAGAATTTACTGGGGTAATAATTTTTCTTTTAAACCTTACATATCCCAATAACGCTCACATCTACAATAAGAGAATACAGTTACGCGAAACCACAGAAAATGCTTAAAAAGGCCTGATAGCAGGACTTCTTGATTTAGATAAAAACGACCATTACGATTTCAACTAGCAGCTAACATGTAATCCTAATTTGGACTAAAAAATGAATGACATCGATGCAGTATATATAGCATCAGGCGCTCGGACTCCAATGGGCAGCTTGCAAGGATCATTATCAAATTTAGGTGCCGTAGACCTTGGGGCTATCGCAATTAAAGAAGCGATTACTCGTGCAGGCATCACCGGAGATGAAATAGACGAAACCATTATGGGATGTGTCTTATCGGGTGGACTCCGTCAGGCCCCAGCTCGCCAGGCCGCCATGAAAGCTGGTATTCCGGTCACCTCCGGTGCAACAACCATTAATAAGCTATGTGGTTCTGGAATGAAAGCAGCGATGTTAGCCCATGATCTAATAAAAGTGGGAACAAATAATATAATGGTTGCTGGAGGGATGGAAAGTATGACGAACTCCCCTTATTTACTTATGAAAGGGAGGACAGGGATGCGTATGGGGCATGGCGAAATTCAAGACTCAATGTTTACAGATGGACTTGAAGATGCCGCATCTGGTAGGTCTATGGGTTCTTTTGCTCAAGAAGTAGCCGACCGGTACCAATTAACGAGGGAAGAAATGGATGAGTTTGCAATTCAATCATTAAGGCGAGCACAATCAGCAAGAGACTCGAGCTCACTTAAAGCTGAAATTGTGCCTATAACGATGGCAACAAGAACAGGCGAGGTATACATACCAGATGATGAGCAACCTCATAAAGCAGATATATCTCGAATCCCGAAATTACGTCCAGCTTTCAAGGAAGATGGCACTATCACTGCAGCGAATTCTAGCTCAATTTCAGACGGGGCTTCCGCACTGATCCTTGCAAGTCGAAAAGTGATACTCGAAAAAAAGCTCAATCCCATGGCTAAGCTTATTGCTCATTCCACGAATTCAACGGAACCTTCAGAATTTACACTAGCGCCCATTGGTGCTATTCAAAAAGTCATGCAGACAACTGGTTGGGGGAAAGACGACGTTGATCTCTTTGAGATAAACGAAGCTTTTGCCATGGTCACCATGATTGCCATAAAGGAGTTATCTCTTGACCCAAATAAAGTTAATATCCATGGAGGAGCTTGTGCTCAGGGGCATCCCATAGGATCGTCAGGATCCAGAATTATCGTTTCCCTATTGCATGCTTTGCAAGCACGAAGGAAGAAAAAAGGGATTGCTGCACTCTGTATTGGGGGAGGTGAAGCAAACGCAGTTGCAATAGAAATGGTCTAACTAGACTTAGTGGATCTTTCAGGCTTCAAACACGTACAATACTACAATCATTAAACGTCGGAGAACTACTTGTCACGCCTTCCCCTAATAGTCGGCTTTGGTGGGGTTAATGCTGCCGGTCGGAGTTCAGCGCATCATGGCTACCGTCGCCTCGTCATTGATGATATCGGAGCGACGGAACGCGAAAGAACTTATGCGGCTCTCTCTGCCCTTATGCAGCGTGCCCAGCCGTCTTCGGATAGTGAGCGTCAAAGCATACTTCAACATACACTGATCAGAAAACTTGAAAAGAATCTTTTTGATTCAGAATCGATTTTACTCCAAAAAACAGCGGAGCTGACTGAACCCTCGGGACAGCAGACATCATTCGTCATCAAAAAAATCCAGCTTCCTAGTACGATCCCAGACACATGGATAGTAGATACAGTTTCAGAAGTAGAGGTAAAAGTCACAGTATCAAATCAGTTAAAGGTCCTACTACCGGATGCTCGGATCTCCAAGGTACATGCAGCAGGACAACTCCCGACAGGCTTTGATCCCGAAGCTATGTATCAAAGTAGAAATCATCCAAGAGGACTCCAATTAACCATTTTCGGAGCATCTGACGCAATTAATTCACTGGGAATTGATTGGGAACAAGTAAAAAATATAGTCCCAGGGGATCAAATGTCTGTTTACGCGAGTAGCGCTATGGGACAACTGGATACCCATGGTAGTGGTGGACTCCTGCAGTCCAGCCTTATTGGCAAACGAGTCAGCTCAAAAAACGTTGCTCTCGGTCTCGCTGGAATGACGGCGGACTTCATCAACGCGTATATCCTCGGTAATGTCGGAACAACTGGAGCAAACGTTGGAGCCTGCGCCACGTTTCTATACAATCTACGCCAAGGAATTCAAGATATCCGCTCAGGAAAGTATCGAGTTTCCATTATTGGAGCCAGCGAGGCCCCTTTAACACCTGAGATTATAGAAGGCTACCGAACAATGGGAGCTCTGGCTGAGGATGATGCTCTCAGAAAAATTGAAGGCAGAACCACCGGAGATCCAGACTACCGTCGTGCTTGTCGTCCGTTTGGGAACAATTGCGGATTTACATTAGCCGAAGCCTCTCAATTTGTTATCCTTTTTGATGATGAGTTAGCCATGGAGCTCGGAGCCAACATCTATGGCAGTGTAGCTGATGTTTTTGTTAATGCGGACGGCTTTAAGAAATCAATTCCTGGCCCTGGAATAGGGAATTACATTACCGTCGGGAAAGCGATGGGTGTAATTAAGTCTATACTAGGAGAGGAAGCATTGCGTTCTCGTTCTTATATGTCAGCTCATGGAACAGGTACACCTCAAAATAGAACAACGGAGTCACATATATTCAGCGAGCTGGCGGGTGCTTTTGGTATTGAAAAGTGGCCGATTACTGCTGTCAAATCTTATATCGGTCATTCCGTAGCCTGCGCATCCGGAGACCAACTCGCAAGTATTATAGGAACATGGGCAGACGGTATTATTCCTGGAATCAAAACAATCGATAACGTTGCTCCCGATGTGTTTACAAATAATTTAGAGTTCCTGCTAGAGCATCGAGCAATTTTACCCGAAGCCATGGATGCCGCGTTCATAAACTCAAAAGGATTCGGCGGTAACAACGCCACGGCAGCTATTCTATCTCCCAAGATAACACGGGGTATGCTAGAGAAAAAACATGGTAAGACCAGCATGGCAAAACATTCTAAGTTGAACGAATGCGTTAGGCAGGCTTCTTCGGATTATGACGACTCTATGCTAGCTGGAGAGAACTCTGTCATATATAAATATGGTGATGGTGTGATTGAAGGTAATCAGCTCAAGCTTTCCAAGAACAATATCAAGATTCCAGGGCAAAAACATAGCATCTCGTTAAATGTACCAAATCCATACAGCGATATGATCGATTGATCCGAATTAAGCAATTTCACGAGTAGCCCGAAAATCAATATCTGGCCATTTCTCTTCCGTTAATTTTAAATTTATCAAGGATGGGGCTAGGTAGGTAAGGTGACCCCCTCCATCAATTGCTAGATTGGACTCTAAAAGGTTTCTGAATTCCGCCAACTTCTTGGTGTCGGTGCAATCTACCCATCGCGCAGTGGCTATGGTTATAGGCTCGTAGGAACATTCAACTTTGTACTCGTCGCGCAACCTAAACACCACTACATCAAATTGCAACACACCAACTGCACCAAGAATGAGATCGTTATTGGTCAGGGGCATAAAAACTTGCATTGCCCCCTCCTCTGATAGCTGAGTTAAACCCTGCCGGAGTTGCTTACTTTTTAAGGGATCATTAAGCCGAACACGGCGAAACAATTCTGGTGCGAAATGAGGAATTCCTAAATACCGAAAATCTCTTCCAGAGGTAAAGGTATCTCCAATCTGAATTTTACCATGATTGTGCAGACCAATGATATCTCCAGAACATGCCTCATTTGCCTGAGTGCGTTCACCCGCAAGAAAGGTTACCGCATCACTGATGCGAACATCCTTACTCAGTCGGACATGCCGTATCTTCATTCCCTGCTTATACTGTCCCGAGCAAACCCTCATAAAAGCAACGCGGTCACGATGCTTTGGATCCATATTAGCTTGAATCTTAAAAATAAAACCAGAGAACTCTTCATCAGTGGAATTAACAATGCCGATGTCGGTTTCCCGAGGTAATGGGACAGGAGCATACTCGACAAAGTCGTCAAGCATTTCCATCACCCCAAAGTTTCTCAGGGCAGTGCCGAAATAAACAGGTGTCAACTTCCCATCTCGATATTCCGATAAATCAAAATTATGACTGGCGCCTTTAACCAGTTCTATTTCGTTAACTAAGGCCTCGTGCTGATCACCAAGTTCACTAACTGCATCATCGGTTATCAGCCCCTGGATGATCTGGTTTTCCTCGATAGAGTCACCTCGAGTATGCGAAAACAAAGTAATTTGATCGCTTCCTAAATGATAAATACCTTTGAATCGAGGACCCATACCTATCGGCCAGGTCACAGGAGCACACTTTATATTTAGAATACTTTCAATTTCATCCAGAATCTCGATTGGATCACGCGTCTCTCGATCAAGCTTATTTATAAAGGTTATTATTGGCGTGTTCCGTAAACGACAAACCTCCATGAGTTTTATAGTCCGGTCCTCTACACCCTTTGAGCCGTCGATAACCATCAATACAGAGTCAACTGCGGTAAGGGTTCGGTAGGTGTCTTCTGAGAAGTCTTCGTGTCCTGGAGTATCTAATAAGTTCACAACTCGCCCCCTGTAGGGGAATTGCATGACTGATGTTGTAACAGAGATACCTCTTTGCTTCTCCATCTCCATCCAATCCGAAGTCGCGTGCCGATCAGACTTTCGAGCCTTGACTGTTCCTGCTAATTGAATTGCTTTCCCATAAAGTAAGAGTTTTTCCGTTATGGTGGTTTTTCCAGCATCTGGATGCGAGATAATAGCGAAGGTGCGACGGTTATTGATTTTTTCCTTTATCAATTAGAGTAACTCCTTTCCTAACACTATAGCATCCTCCCTACCTATATAGGCAGGATAGTAATTTTCACGAATACCAATCTCATTAAATCCAATAGACTCATAAAGTTTGTAAGCCACAATATTTGAGGCACGAACTTCTAGAAATATTCGCTTCGCCTTCTTATTTCGTGCGCAGTCGATCATAAAGTTAACCAAGTCTCTTCCCAGCCCATTTCCTTGTTGCTCAGACTGGATACATACGTTCAACAAGTGTGCCTCTTGTGCGGCTGCTGATAACACAGAATGTCCAACCACGGCACCAAACGCAGAGAGTACCCAGCATTCATGATTTGCCCGCAAACAATCTCTAAAGATTCCCTCAGTCCAAGGATGACTATAACTGCCACGTTCATTAATGATTACTTGATCGATATCTCTCACTTGCATCCGCCTAAAATGACGATTTGACTGATCAATACCCATTGATCAAACCGTCTTTACCCAGGGTATTCCAGAGATCTTTCTTTGCCTCCGGATTCCCCAAGTAGGAAAAAACGTCATCAGCGAAAAGGAACTGATTGGATTTTATCTTGTGATTTGTCCTGAATTTTTTTTCTTCTGAATCGAAAATGAGATTCGCAAATCGGTCTCCAAAAAATATCACTTTTGCTGGTAAAGCGCTTACTATTTGTCTAACTACTTCTTGGGGATCGTAATCCGGATTTGAGGACAAAGGCCAATTCAGCTCTCCAATATGGGGCGACAGCTTTCTAAGCGAAAATACAAACGCCAAATCATCGAGAAATCGCAAAACATTCGGAGGCGTTCTTTGTTTCTCCGGGTCTAGAGAACAACAGAACCCAACCGAGTGATAGTTTAAAAATAAGAAGTGAGCTTTCTGATCCGCCCTGCTATTTTCCGACGAGGGACGCTCTACCCAAACATCTATCCCCATTTCTTTAAGATACCGAAGAGTTTTTACTTTCACTCCCGCCTAAAGCCCCAACTTCTTGTAAGCCTATAGTTTTTCACACTTTCATCTCCAAATTCGACCGTCTTGGGGGAGTCGCAGCAAGGAATGCAAAGGAACCCAAAAAAGCGCCAACAGCCACAATAGTAAAACCCAATCTATATTGTCCCTGAACATCCGCGAGATAACCCGCCAAAATAGGTCCAATTGACATTCCGAACATAGCAATAAGAGAGGAAAAACCCATAATGGTCCCATAGGATCGGGTGCCAAAGTAGTCTGCACGCATCCCTACAAGATTGGGTCCACGAATCCCCCAGCTAACACCATAAACTATAGCGAAAGACACCACCATTATGACTGAATTAGCGTAAGTCACCAACACAATACCAACGGCATGAGCCAACATACAAAGAGTACATATCACTCTTTTATTAAATCTGTCCCCAAGATAGCCCCCGATCACTTGACCAATAATTAAACTCGCCGCCAATAAAGCCATTACATATCCTGCGCGCTTTAATGAATAACCCAAGCCCTCGGTTAAATGCGGTACTAGATGGACCATCACTACTGACACCGTTAATAGTGAGCAAGCATGCCCAAATGATATCAGCCAGAAGGATCGCGATTTCATAGCTTCTCTAGCGGAAAAATCAGTATGGTATCTGATCGGTTTTTTGCAGCCCGTAGTCGCAAAAAACTCAATACCGTCGGGTTTTTCACCAAATGTAGCAGGTTTATGCCTGACTACTTGAGCTAGCGGTAAACCTAAAGCGATAACTAAACAACCGGATATAAGTGCAGTTAATCTCCATCCAAAAAGCTCCAGACAAGAAAAAACTAATGGCACCGATAAACTCCCCACGGAACCGCCCAGCAAGGAGAATGCAATTGCCTTTGATCGGTGACGATCGAACCAACTCACGATGGCCACCATCACGGTAGCAAAACCACCTAAACTGGCTCCTACAGCAATCAATGCAAATGCGCCGTAAAATGATAATAGCGTGTGGACTTGGCTAAACAAGAAAAAACCTAATCCAAAAATAAGAATACCGCTCCTCAATATTGCTCTTGGACCATATTTGTCTGTTAGCCAACCCTGTAAAGGCCCAAGTAAGCCGCTCTCAACTCGAGTCATCGCGAATGCACCTGCAAGCCATGCCTTCCCCCATCCAAATTCCTCCTGTAAGAGAACAACATAAGCCCCATATGACTGCATCCAAAGCATCATCGATATACCCTGCAGACCCCCTGCTGCTGCGGCTATATACCAACCATAAAATATTTTCCCTTGCGGGCTTATCGTTTGGAAAACTCTCTGAAATAAATCCATCAGAAAACCCTATAGACGGTTCGCTTTTTTTAGCCACCGATGCATGGATTTCTGCATTCTCCATACTCGGGCTTCGGTATAAAGAGTTTCAGCCATGTAGGAACTTGGTTCTATCAAATTACGGATTCGCAAACTACAATTTAAGTCCTCGCAAAGAATTTTTCCGATTAGATGTCGTCCATAAGTACCCTTTATGGAAAGGGTAAACATTGCAGTTCCGTTGTATCTATGAACATGATGGCAGAAAGAGCACATTTCAAATCTTGGTCTTGCAGCGATTCTGAGTTCCCGACGCAAAATGGAGCCGGTTAATCTTCCTGTTTCAGGAGAAACCAATACAAAATAGGCCTTCAAGCCAGAGGGGTGAAGCCAACCCAAATAATCTAGATTATCCCAATTTATCCCTACCAAATCTGGTAAATATATTTGCGCGACTCCAAACACATTGGAGATTTCTTCCTGACTAATCGGTTCCATTAGAGGACATTACCACAAACCAACGTGTCGATTTGTGAGAATGAATGTGTAAGCTTGAGAAGTTCCAATATGTAATTCGATACAATTTACCCGGGAGAGAAATCATGCGACGATAGAGTTCAAATTTTGACCGGAGATTTTCTATGGGATTCGCTTTATCAAATATGCAACTGGAGAGTTCGGCCTTCAACCACGGCGGTGACATCCCTCAACAATATACAGGCGAAGGTGCCGATATATCACCTCAACTATCATGGACTGAAGCTCCAGAAACAACGAAATCCTTTGCCCTGATTTGTCATGACCCTGACGCTCCCCTTATTTCGCCTGGGAGCTATGGATATGTCCATTGGGTTCTCTACAACATTCCTTCCAATATTCACTCCCTGGCAGAGGGTACAGATCTCTATACAGCTGGAATAAATGATTTCGGTAACCCTGGTTACGGGGGCCCGATGCCACCAAACGGGCATGGTATTCATCACTATTATTTCTGGATACTAGCCCTCGATTTGGAACCGTTTATACAAGAGAAACTTAGTTTATGGGAGCTTCTTTCTAAGGTCGAGCCAAATGTCATCGGAATGAATCGACTCATCGGTAAGTATAGCCGAGACTAAAATCTACAATAGCTCACAAAGAGAGGAAACTTTTAGGATAAGTTCTGAACTAGGTATGTGATACAAAGCAAAGTCAAATATACAAGCACAACCGGGGGAAATGTTGAAATCAAAACTTTGTGAACAATTAGGTATTGAGTTTCCATTATTCGCTTTTAGTCACTGCCGTGATGTCGTAGCAGAGGTCAGTAAGGCAGGTGGTTTCGGATGTTTAGGTGCAACTGGTCACACGCCAGAATCCTTGGAGATTGAACTTAAGTGGATAGATCAACATATAGATAATAAGCCTTATGGCGTTGACATCTTAATTCCTTCAGATTTCCATAACAAAGAAGAGTCCGTGTCAGCAAAAGAGATTGAGGCCGCGATACCGCCCGAACATCGAGCTTATGTAGAGTCCATTTTAGAAAAACATAACATCGATACGACGGAACTTTGGGATAGCAAAGTTGGCGATAATCATGGTGATAACATGCGGGAGGTGGGGGCTACCCCAATTCTTGACGTGGCGCTGTCCCACGCAAATTGTCGATTGCTGGTCAACGCCCTAGGCGTGCCTCCCGATTTTATGCTAGATAAAGCGAAAGCTGCTGGGGTATTGGTAGGCGCTCTTGCGGGGGCAAAGGAACACGCAATCAATCATGCTAAAGTAGGTGTTGATATCATCATAGTTTCAGGAATGGAAGCTGGTGGCCATTGCGGCGAAGTTTCAACCATGGTGGTTTTACCCGAGGTACTTCGCGCCCTCGAGCCCTATGGCAATATCCCCGTGCTTGCAGCGGGCGGGATTGCCACTGGAAGACAAATGGCGGCAGCGATGACCATGGGAGCAGCAGGGGCATGGTGCGGTTCTGTTTGGTTAACGACTGCCGAGGCAGAAACACTCCCGGTCGTAAAACAAAAAATGTTAAACGCGACCTCGAAACAAACCGTTCGCTCCCGTAGTCGCACTGGTAAGCCAACAAGACAACTCCGCTCAGCCTGGACAGACGCTTGGTCACAAGATAAAGCACCCCAACCTCTTCCTATGCCTTTGCAAGGGTTGATCGCCGAACCCGCTCTCGGACGCATCTCAAAACTATCAGAGCGCGGACACGAAGGAGCTAGAGAACTGGCTACATATTGGGTCGGGCAAGCTGTAGGTTTAATGAATGAACCAACCACATCCAAACAGGTTGTATATGATTTTATGGAGGACTTTGGTTTGGCTATCGAAAGAGTAGCCGAACTCATGGAAAAAAACTAAGCGTTTTCAGAATAGTACTGGTTTACTAGTAAAAAGCTACTCGTTGTCGCTGAGCAAAATCTTCAATTCATAGGTTCTTTCTGGTAGTCAAGAGTTGGGAAAACACTTCCCTGGTTTTTGACTTAGATATCTTATTCATATAGTCATGGTGAGGAGGCAGATCAGATTGACCTCAGGCTGCCCGCCCTGATGACAGGTTTAGCCCTTTCTAAGGGCTAAACCTGCATCAGTGTTAATGCTAAAAAGTTGAGCTAAAAGTCATGCCTATAGTTCTGGGTTGATTTGGATAACCTGAGAAAGTCCCCGCTTGGGCTGGAGCAGGGAAGGCAGACTGAAGGTACTCGTCTTCATTTAAATTACGAGCCCAGAGCGAAAGATCATATCGATCATAAAAAGTTAGCCCTATACTCGCATTGAGTTTATTGACTTCCCGTGAGGCCACATCAGGAGAGACATTTTCAACTACCTGTACATCACTTTTTGATAACAAATCCGCTCTGAGAAAGCCTCTCACTGAAGGACTTAGCTCAAAGAAATAAGTGGCAGCAGTGATGATAGTTCTCTCATGAAGACCCGCTGGCTGTGTACCACTTAAATCTTCTGGCCCATTCACGCCCTCTGCACCAACAAACGAGTCGTACATTGGATCCATAATCGTTGCAAGAAACATCAACTCTAGCGCTTCTGTCGCCATCACGCGAAGATCAACCTCAATACCATCAACCGTCTGTTTACCAGCATTGGTGAAATTAAAAGCAGTCCCTGCGAACGTATTGGATTGGAAGTTTACAATTTCCTGATTGAAGTAAGTCAAATTAAAATAATTTTCATCCCACTTTGCCTTCATCCCAACCTCAATTACAGTCGCTTCCTCCGGTTCCGCGTACCTGGTTCCAGCAGTTATGTTGGTGACTAATAATCCAGCTTCAGTCAACCCAGGCAGGTCTCTAGCAAATGGCCGCGAATCTCGCGTAAAGTTCCAAGATGTCGGCTTATAACCTGTCGCATAACTAACGTAGGTGTTTATATTATCGGAGATGTCATAAGCCAAACGTGCCGTCACCGTCACCTCTGAATCACTGGTCTTGCCAGACTCTACACTATTCGGATACTCGAGGTATGGAGGTAGAAACTGATATGGAACCAAGCCTAGCAGCTGATTACATCCTGGTGGTGGCGCCGAAGCAGAGCAAGGAGTAACGCTTATCGTACTCGCTGTTGCGGCGGCTGTGGGAGCTGCCGCAAAGTTCGCGGGAGTTGGTGCCATCCCCCCAGTTAAAAGCATAAACGCCCCTGCAAAACCGGCCTGAACAAAATCAGTGCCAGAAAAAACATCGTCGTTCTCTTGATTTAAGTAAGCACTTTTGTCAACAGAGGTATAATTTGCACCTAGAGTCAACTCCAGCTTGTCTGTGATTGCAAAATCCATCTGAGCAAATATTGAAAGAGTCTCATCATCCTGACCTGCATTCTCAAGAACGCCTTGGTAAGCGCCAAAGTAACTTCCTGCAGGGGCACCAAGGGCAATTTCGGTACCAGTAATGGCATTCGAACTGATCGCATCAACATAGGGCCGAAACCCAGGACCATACTTAAGGTCCGTAATCTGCGTGACATCCTCCTCAAAGAAAAATGAACCTACCACCCACTCAAGCCGGTCATTTTGATAGGCTAAGCGCATTTCATGCGTAGTTGTATTGATGTCAGCATCGGTAGTGTTATAGGCCAAAATAGCCGCTGAGGTAAAATCTACATCCACATTTTCTTTCATGGAGAAACCTCTGCGGGCCAAGATGTAAGTCAAATCCAAAGATTCGCTAACGTTGAGATTAATTTCTAGGGAAATCCCCTTTGTTTCAAGCTCATTGGTAGGGTCAAAGTCTAGAAATTGCTTTCTTATAAAGGGATTATCAGGAATAACGTTACCGCCCGCGGCTCTGATACCAGGCCCAGTAGGCCCAAGGACAAGATTTGCTACACCACAACACAACTCATCGATTTCATTAGCATCCATAATTAGCCGCATAGAGAGGGTGTCACTTGGATAGTAAGTCAATTCACCTCTTACACCTAAACGTGAACGATCATTAATTTCATTCTCGCTGACTAAGTTTGTAAAATATCCGTCCCGATTATGCTTATATCCTGACAGGCCAAAACCGACGGTATCAGAGAGCGGTATCTCAAAGTTTCCACGCAGCAAGCGCTGATCATAGGTGCCGACAGTGGCCGATATACGGCCAGATGGGCCTTCCATCGTTCTGGGATCTGCAGTCTTAGTGACAATATTAATGACCCCAGCGGATGCGTTTTTCCCAAAAAGCGTACTTTGAGGTCCACGTAAGACTTCGACACGCTCTAAATGCGGTAATTCGTTCAGAACCGAGAAAGTTCGTGAACGATAGACACCGTCTACGAAAACGCCAACAGAGGGTTCTATCCCAGAATTATTGGCGCCGTTTCCAAACCCTCGGATTAAAAAATTCGTATTTTTCGAACTCTGAAGCTGAGTTACCTGAAGTGATGGGACAATAGTTTGGAGATCAATCGGATCATTGATCTGCGCCCTCTGAATCACCTCTGCGTCAACGACTGACACCGCTACAGGTACTTCCTGTAACGTTTGTTCCTTTTTTTGAGCCAGGACTATGATCTCTTCGATTTCATCCTGCGCTTGTACAAAGGGCACTACTATGCAAATTACCCCCAAGAAAATTTTTCTTAACATCATTTTCCCCTTTTTTGGTTGGTACTTCTGGAAGAGTATTCTACAGAACCCGACGCGAAATGCCCGTACATTAGGAAAAATGTTGGTAGCAATCTACAACGATTCAAATGGCATTTGGCTATATCTACTCTCAAGCCTAGGAATTAATACCAAAGATATACCAACGGAGCGACAAATTGTGTCCCTGGGTGTATTTCATGTCGTCAAATCATTAAAATCTTAGTTCGTAGGAGTTACGAGCAATCTTTCCATGGAGTTTATCCTTAATCTATCATGCCCGGACAAAGCCGGTCTGGTTCGAACTGTATCCAATTGGCTTTATGATAAAAAGTGCAACATTATTGATAGTGACCAATTTGGGGACCCCAAAAGTAGGAATTTCTTTATGCGTGTGCACTTCCAAGGAGGGGGAAATGACCCAAGTTTTGAAAAAAGGTTAAAAAAGTCATTTTCCGATATATCAACCAAGCACCGAATGTCATGGGGCCTATGGCCCATCAGTGAAAAGCCCAAGGTAATGATAATGGTCTCAAAACAAGACCATTGCCTTGTTGACCTACTTTATCGAACAAAAAACGGAGAATTACCAATCGAGATAGCACTGGTGGTCTCAAACCACAATGATGCCTATCCCATTGTTACTGCAGAGGGCATCGATTTTCTCCACGTGTCGTTAAATGATAAACCGAAAATGGAGCAAGAATTACTTAGCGAAGTGGAAAGACGTAATATTGATTTCGTAGTTCTAGCCCGATACATGCAAATTCTAGGTCCAGCTGTTTGCAGTCGCCTACCGGGCCGAATAATTAATATTCATCACTCCTTCTTGCCTGGTTTCAAAGGAGCACGACCCCACCACCAAGCATTTGAACGTGGAGTGAAGCTCATAGGAGCAACAGCACACTATGTAACAACGGATTTGGACGAAGGTCCAATTATAGAACAAGGAATTGAGAGAGTTGACCACAGAATGGATACAAAAACTTTGGCGGCTGTTGGAAAGGATATTGAACGCATAGTCCTTGCCAAGGCGGTTCGTTATCACGCTGAACATCGTATTTTACTCAATGGTCAACGCACTGTCGTGTTTCACTAATATTTACCTGGCTCTTAAAGCTAGTAACCATCATCCTCCAGCTTACTCGCAGCAATTCCCTTAAGTGCTTGCGTAGTTTCTCTTAGCCCGGTTCTCCATCCCAAATATGCAAAAAAAAGGCCCACTATTGTGGGCCTACTTCATTTAATACCTGACGATGTCCTACTCTCACATGGGAACCCCCACACTACCATCGGCGCTGAGCAGTTTCACTTCTGAGTTCGGTATGGGATCAGGTGGGACCAACTCGCTATTGTCGTCAGGTAAACCGTTACGACACAAAATCCAGTGAAGGCTCTGTGTCTAGATCGTAGAATAGTGACAAGTCTGGACATCCAGATTCAGTTGTAATATCTAGTGCACTCAAATATATGATCAAGCCTCACGAGCAATTAGTACGGGTTAGCTCAACGCTTCACAGCGCTTACACATCCCGCCTATCAACCTCGTAGTCTTCGAGGGCTCTTTAGGGGACTTGAAGTCCCAGTGAGATCTAATCTTGAGGGGGGCTTCCCGCTTAGATGCTTTCAGCGGTTATCCTGTCCGAACATAGCTACCCGGC